>Ga0207422_1001192_pt1 | contig 57104 bp, 40 predicted proteins | sample MarCyaLeptolynsp_FD_187757 | JGI IMG/M metagenome (GOLD analysis project Ga0207422, IMG submission 187757) | Marine cyanobacterial communities from Panama - species 1 Leptolyngbya sp. (SPAdes) | ecosystem: Environmental > Aquatic > Marine > Unclassified | place: Panama: Panama City | collected... | reverse complement strand
TTACGGGGCGTCGTCTGCTGATCCCGATTTTCGGTGTCGTTTGCCATCCGGTTGAAAGCCCGCACAATTTCCGATGATGCCACTCAACGACGTCGTCCTTAATAAAGCTGTAAAATGCGCGCTGAAATGCGGGGCTGCATTTGAATAAATTTCTGAAAACACAGCGTAAGGTAAACTGTTTTTAAACCGGAGCACCACACTTTGGTTAAGCGTGGACACGACTCTGGTTAACTTATGCTGAAATCGGTATTTTCCTCCTTCTTTCTGCCGCGTTTGAAGGTGAAGCACTCACCTAGCGGCAAGTGGATTACCTCGCCACGGTTGCCGCGTGACGTCGTTGTCGCTTCTGTTTTCGCAAATGTCCTCGGATTGGCGATGCCGCTCGCTATCCTGCAGGTCTATGACCGGGTTCTTCCCAATTCGTCCACCGACACGCTGCTGGTTCTCATGCTGGGAGTGGTTTGCGTGCTGCTCGCAGACGGCCTCATCAAAATTGCCCGCGCTGCTGTTGTCGGTAAACTGGGCGCCAGTTTCAATCACCAGGCGCACAAGGAATTATTCCGGCGTGTCCTGGATGCCAAGCCAGAGTGTTTTGCCAGCACGCCGGTCTCCGTTCAGGTTCATCAGCTTCGCTCTTTGCAGTCGATTTCAGATCACTACGGTGATCAGGGCCGGTTGCTTGCCATCGATCTTCCGGCCGGTGGGATTTATCTCGCCGTGCTGATTTTCATTGCCGGACCGCTTGCACTCGTGCCGGTCTGCCTGCTTGGTCTTTTCATGTTGTTTGCCCTTAACCGCAACAAGGTGCTGCAAAAAGTCGTCGCCGACAGGGCAACCCAGGACGACCGCAAGTCCGATTTCATTCTTGAGGTGCTGTCCGGCGCAAAGACGGTCAAATCCCTGGCAATGGAAGCTCTGATCATTCGGCGCTTTGAACGCCTGCAGCGGGACACGGCTAAACTGAGTTCAAGATATATGCGCCTGGCAGGTCAGGCACGGGACGCCTCGGCACTCTTTGCCACGATGACAACCGTGTTTGTTGTTCTGTTCGGCGCCGTCATGGTGATCAATAACGGATTCAGCATCGGTGGTGTTGCGGCAAGCACTTTGCTGTCGGGCCAGTTCGTTCAACCGTTTTTGCGGGCGATCAATCAGCTCACAGACATGCAGCGTCTGAAGCACGATTATAGCCAAGTACAAACACTGTTCGACCTTCCAGAAGTGGAACAAAGTGAAACGCTCGCGGCCGAAACGGACGGATCGATCCGACTGGTCAACGTCTCGATGAATAGGGGCAGCGGCAAGCGGCAGGTGTTTTCGAACCTGAACCTTGCAATTGCATCCGGAGAATTTGTCGGCTTTCGCGGTTCGGACGGTAGCGGCAAGACGACACTGATGAAGTTTTTCTCCGGAGAACTGTCTCCGGAGGAAGGTCAGGTGCTTATTGGAAACTACGACTTTGCGGGCCCTTACAAGCATGCGCTCCGAAAATCGATTGCTTATGTCGACAGCAACTCTGCCGTCTTCAACGGTTCGATCCTGGACAATATTACGATGTTCGGCGCCGTATCGGATATTGCCCACGCACGCATGGCTGCAAAACTGATCGGGCTGGAAAAAGAAGTGAACCTGCTGCCAAGGGGCTACGACACACAGCTGGGTGCGGATCTTGGAGGCAAGATACCGGCGTCGACGATGCAGCGTATTTGTATCGCCAGGGCATTGGCCGGCGAGCCCAAGATTCTTATCCTGGACGAAGCAAACGCGCAGCTGGACCGGCAAGCTGAAAAAGGCCTTGTGGAAGCTTTAAGACGCCTCAAGGGACATCTTACGGTTCTCATCATTAGCCATCGCCCCTCAATGCTCGCCGTCGCCGACCGGCAATTCCAGTTACAAGATGGTCAGCTTCACGATTTGACCGAAAGTGAGCGGACGCCTCAACCGAATTCTGTGGGGCTAACGGCATGACCCGGGCGCTTTTCGACCTTGAAGAGCTGAACGCCGGAACAAACCCGGTGCATCAGCAGTGGAGCGAGTTGTCCGAGGAACTGGCAACGACCACCGTTGGCGATACAGCCTTCAGTAAGCTGGGAGAGGGGACGACCCCTGCCGAAAAGTGCCTGGTGCCGTTGCTGCGCGAGATGCACTGGCAGGGCAATGACCGGTTGCTCTTCGAGGCACTTCCGCATTTCGACCGGATCGACAGTATTCAGGATCTTCGTACGGTCCTGACACGGATCAACGTCGTTACGACGCGATACCGGGGGAGTACGGCGGATCTGGCGGGTTCACAGCTTCCCTGTTTGCGTGTTGCCGGCGGCGACATCCAGGTCATCGCCACCAGGACCGACAACGGCGACTTTCGCGCGTATTCTGGACAGTCCGGAGAGGCTGTCGTGTTGTCGGCAAAAGATGTTTCCAAGTCAGAGGTGTACCTGGTCGCGGAGCAAACCGAGGAACAGAGCCAGGTCAGAAAAAACAGAAGCTGGTCTTCGACGGCTTCGAAACAGTTTCGCGCCAGCATCGTGTCCATTCTGGCAATCGGGTTTGTCCTCAATCTCATCGCACTTGGGCCGCCATTGTTCATCATGGCCATATACGACAAGGCGATGGGCGCAAAGTCCCTCGACGTACTGCTCACCATGGCGGTCGGGATCGGCATCATCCTCTTGAGCGAATTCGCGCTTCGCAAGACCAAGAATGCCCTACAATCCTATCTTGGTGGGCGCATCGACGCGATTGTCGGAAACAAGACGTTCGAGCGGATCCTCCATCTGCCATACGCAATGCTCGCTGAAGCGCCGATCGGAACGCAGGTGATGCGATTGCGGTACTTCGACAGTGTGCGTGACATTTTTCAAAGTTCGCTCTTCAGTGCGATGGTCGACATTCCTTTCACCCTGATTTTCATAGTCGCGATTTTCCTGATTGGCGGACCTGTCGCGTTTCCGCCGCTCGCACTGCTTGTGATCTATGCGCTGACAGCAGTCTATGTGCTGCCGAAGGTGCAGCGGGAAGTCGCCGCGGTCGGCGAGCAGAAGTCCAAACTGAACAGCTTCATGATCGAGACGTTCCGCAATCAGCGCGCGCTCAGGAATCTCTCTGCCGAGGAAGCCTGGCTTGAACGTTTCTCGAGCTTGTCAGCAGGCTTCAACAAGCTGAACGTGCACGCCCGTAACCTGACGCACACGCTCCAGATCGCTTCGCAAACCCTCATGACGATCTGCGGAGTGTTCGTGTTGGGCATTGGCGCATTGCAGGTCATGAACGCGGATATGAGCCTCGGCGCGCTGATTGCAACGATGGCGCTGTCGTGGCGCGTGCTCAACCCGATGAACCAGGCATTCCTGAGCATCACGCAATTGGCGCAGAGCAAAACCGTTCTTGAGCAAATCAACAACCTGATGAAAGTACCGCTGGAGCGGGAACCAGGCCATCTGCCGAAAATAACCAGGGACATCGAAGGAGATCTGAAGATCTCCTCGCTGGTTCTCAGATATCCTGGGGCGACCGAAGCGTCACTGAAGGGGGTGGAGCTGACGGTCAACCAGGGCGAAATGATCGCGATTACCGGGCCAAGCGGCTCGGGCAAGTCGACCCTCTTCCAGGCCATTACCGGCCTCTTTCAGCCGCAAGTCGGATCCATCCTTTTCGACGGGCTCGACGTGCGGCAGCTCGACACTGCGGAATGGCGGTCAAAGATCGGCTATGCCCCGGTAGAGCTGGATTTCTTCTACGGCACGGTCAAACAGAATCTCTTGCTCGCAGAGCCAGGAGCAAGCGACAGGAGATTGCGCGACATAACCGGCCGGCTTGGGCTGCTGCAATACCTTGAAGAGAGTTTCGAGGGTCTTGAAACCCGTCTCAACGGCGAAATCCTGAAGCAGATCCCGGACAACATGAAACAACGGATCGTGCTTTCCAGGGCACTTGTAAAGGATGTTCCGCTCTATCTGTTCGACAACCCCGGAACACATCTGGACTTTGACGGCGACCGCAGGTTCATGGAGATGATCCAGGCTCTGCATGGCAAATCGACGATCCTGATCAACACGCAGCGACCGAGCCATATGAAAATGGCCGATCGCGTCGTTGTCTTCAATTCAGGCCAGATTGCAATGATGGGACCACCCAACCAGATCGTTCCTGTCCTAATGGGGCACTCTGCAAAGGCTGGCTGAACAGCGGGCCCAGAAGGCTAAACCGCGTAGCTCACATTTCAACCTCAACATCAGGACGAACCGGTTGCGCGGATCCCGTCAATACTGTTCTGGAATGCGTCACCGGCTATGATCGCGTCGGCATAGGCATTCCCGAGTTTTTGTCCTTCAGACACGTCCATCGGGTAATGGACGCCGGCAATCACGCGTCCGTGGCCGATCCTGGTGGCGAGATCGAGCAGCTCGTCCGACTTTTCCGGAAAGACTTCTGCAAGCAGTCTTGCATAGACAACAGCCCGAATGGCGTGTCCGCTGGGATAGGACGCAACCGGTCGAGCGTCTCCCAACGGGTCAACAACAGAGTTTATTTCGAACGGACGGGGATAATCATAAACGGCTTTTACGGCGTCGTAGTCCGTTCTGACCTCATCGATCGCAGTGTCGATAATGGTTTTAAGGGCAGGGCCATCCACCTCGAAAATGGCATCGCCGACAACAGGTGCAAATCTTTCAAGGTTCAGCGTTGTTTCCACGAACTTCGCCTGTTCCGGCGTTCGCGTTTCCTGCACCCATAAGACAGTAGACAGTTCCTCGTGGAATTTAGGTGTGCCGAGGGCAGGGGGCTCAATGATGAGATTATGCGCATCGACGCTTGCAGGCGGCAGCAATGGCGCGGCCGTTTCAAGCGCTTGTGCCTGGGACGCAGTTACGGCGAAAACAATCGCCAGCGCTGGAAGGGTTCCAGTGAATTTGTTCATTTTTTTGTACCTCCGCACGAATTTCGGGAACGTTTGTGCTTTTGCTTCCTTGACCCAAAGATGTGCGAATTTGGCGCAAATACAAATTAAGTTGCGGTAATGTTAAGTGTTTGTAATATCGAGATTACTCTAAAGTATAACGATTATTGTTAGACGTGTTTTTAATCGCTCCAACAGCACTAATGTGTGATCTCTTTCGTGCGTTGACGGATCTTGAGGAGATCATATGCGGCTTTGTCGGAAAGAAGGGCAGATCAAAGAATGTTGCAGTTAGCGAGAGCGTATTCGGCTGTTTTGTTCGATATGGACGGCACGCTTTTAGACTCTCGCGCGGTCGTAGAGCGGGTCCTGTCAGAGTGGGCTCTTGCCAACGGGATCGACCCGGTCGCCATGCTTGCCGTATCGCATGGACGAAGGACAATTGACGTGGTTCGGGAATTTGCGAGTGCTGATGTGAACTGTGAAGGAGAGGCGGCCAAGATAGAGACGGCCGAAACCGCGGATGTCCGGGGCATTGTGGCAATCCCGGGGGCTGCTGATCTCATAGGCAAATTGCCGCCGCACAAGTGGGCCATCGTAACGTCCGCCGGCCGCGATCTCGCCCTTCGCCGGATAAGCGCAGCCGGTCTTCCGATTCCCGAGGTGCTGGTAACAGCAGAAGATATCGAGCACGGGAAACCCGATCCGTCGGGCTATTTGTTGGCTGCACAAAGGCTCAGGACAAATGCCGGAGACTGTTTGGTCTTTGAAGATGCATCCGCAGGCATTCAAGCAGGTCTGAACGCAGGTAGCGACGTGGTTGCAATCGGGTATGCCAGCGCGGACGGATCCAAGGCTGACTGTCCTTTGATTCCAGACTTCCGCTCGATTGACTTTCGGCTGACTTAAATCGGATTCAAGTCGCCAAGATCTTGAGTTTTTCGGGCTTTGCGTTTTTTCAGGGCAATCTTTCGGATCGTACGCGCCTCGGTGAGCAAGCTTGACCAACGCTTCTGAAGTTCGTCTTGCGAATAGGTTCGTTCGCCGTCAAATGAAAGCGCGCTGCACAGATACAAAGCTTTCTCGTAGTTGTTCCATTCAGCGCCCGTCATCAAGTCTCCTGCGACGCGTTTCCAGGACGTCGAAAGGTGCATCACGGATTGAATGTCCTTCCGTTTGATTGAAGAGACCAGCCTGCGAAACAGGTAGGGTTCAGACGCCAGGTAGTTGTTTCTTGCGCGGTTGGCGGCGCTCAAAACCCTTGGCGAGAACCGCCGCCAGATGAAAAAGAGGCAAAAAGACAAGACCCCAAGAAATGCGATCAGACCAATGAGGCTACGCCACTCGGTTGTGGCTGGGGCGTCAACAGGTGCATTTGCCGCTCCCGAGACCGCTATCGGGATTGCTGGTGCGGTCACCGTTTCAATCTTTCCACTGTCCAGGTTGTACCAGGAAAGGCTGATTTCGGGGATTGTGTACTTGCCGGCAGCTTCAACGACGAGAGCAGTTTCCGTCGTTCTGCTTCCGGACAGAATGCCCCGGTCTTCCTTTTCCTGAAGCACCGGTTCTTTCGGATAGCTTGCAAGGCCCTCGATCGTGTTCTCCTCCTGAACGGGTGGGACGAACATTGGCGAAACGCCTGACACGGTTACCACAGTGGTGATTGTCAGGGCGTCGCCTTCGCGCATTTGATCCGGGGTCCCGTCGAAAGACCGTTCCAGGGTTACAGAATTCGCGCCCAGAAAAGGATCGAGTGTTTCTGCCCAGGGTGGAATTTGTCCGATGATTTCAAAGCCTTCAGACGCCGCCACAACCGAGACTGGTTCACGCGTTTCGGGATCTGCATATGTGACTTTGATGGTTCCCTGCTGCCATTGGATAAAGTCTATAGGTCCTCGATACGCCGGACCATGTTTCGCCGTTTACTGTCTCGCTTGTCGGCCCCGAGGCTCTCGACGGCAGCCGCACCATGACATTCGGAGCTTCAAAACTCGGGAACTCTGGTGGTGCGGGCAGCCACGTCGGTACAAGGACACTCACGCGATAGATGACCGGCTGCCCTGGAACGGCGCTATTCTTTTCCAGGGACGTCCTTATCTCGGGCGCGGCGGCGTCTTGCCCCGAAGCGGACAGGCTCAAAACGGGGAACACACAAACAAACACCAGAAATCGCTTCATCGTGCCCCCTGTGCGTTTTCGAGCGCAAATCGGCTCTTTAGAAAGTCGCCGGTGCGTGTGTCGACGGTACGCATCCATTGTTCTGCGGTTTCCGGCATGGTTTCGCCGCTCTGCTGTTGGCTTTCGGTACCACGACCCGCCTCGTTGTCGTAAACAATGTCATCGGCGCCGATGCCGCTTTCCTCCCCGGTATCGGATTGCTCACGGGTTTTTTCGATGTAGTCGAGAATGTATTTGGAGAGCTCCAGATTTGATTGAGCAGCCGTGTTCATCGGGTCCCTGTCGACGGCCTTTTGAAAGGCGGCAATCGCCTCGCGATAAGAACGGGACTTGATCAGGGACATGCCTTCGCCCATCGCGTCATTGGAGCTTTCCAGCCAGGCATAGATTTCCGCCGCTTCTTCATATTTGCCGAGCTTGTAAAGCGAGAAGGCTTTCCACTGCGGATCCTGGAAAAGCTCTGAAGCTCTTTGATAGTCTTTCGCTTCAAAGGCGAGACGGCCTTGTTGGTCAGGCGTCAAAAACCAGTCACGCCAGCCATCAGCGCGGGCTTCGACCGGTGGCTGCAGCAGAACCGATAAAAGCAGAATGGCTGTCCAGCGCATTGTCCAACCACGCCTAAACCAGAACAGCAGAACGATTGCCGCAGGCCATGCAAACAGGGTGCCTCGGTCACGCCACTTTGACTGCTCGTCTTGCGACAAGGCTGCCTGGTAGGCGGCATCGATGTTCTTGAGGACCGAGTCAACGTCACGCCTGTCGATTGAAACCGCAACGACCGGCCCGGCATCAGTGTTCTTTAGCTGCTCGATATCGTTCGCATCGCGGCTGAATACCCAGAAGTGAAGGCTACTTTCCAACGATGCGTTTTGGTCGGCGAAAAGCGTCTGATCGGCATCTGAAAGAGTGTCGAGAAGAAAGAGAATAGACCCTGGCTCCTCCTGTCCCTCAAGCAAAGACAGCGCAAGCTCGAGCGCTTCACTTGCGGAACTGCCTTCCTTGGGCATGACGCCGGGGTCCAGTCCTTCCAGAAACGGCTTGATGACTTCCGGGTCTTCGGTCAGCGGAACGACCTGATGCGCGGAACCCGAATAGGCGATCAAGGCCGTTTTGGCACCGCTCCGCTCTGCCAAGAGATCCAGCGTCTTCTGCTTGGCTCGTTCCAGCCGGTTGGGTGGCACATCCGGCTGCATCATCGTGTCCGTGACCTTGAGCGCGACGACGAGCGGAGCAGTGTCCGAGACAAGTGGGTTTGCGACGCGCGACCACGACGGACCGGACGTTGCCAGCGCCAACAGGGCCAGAACGATTGCGACTGTGTCTATTGGGCGCAAATGGTTCCGGTGCTCCTGACCAACCGTCAGTGCAGCAGCAAGATGTGGTGCAATCACGCTCGGGAGTTCGGTCTTGCGGGACGCTTTCTTGCGAACGTGCCACCAGAGAAATGCAATCAGTGGAAGCGTGAGCAGCCACCAAGGGCGCAAAAAGTGGAATGCCTGGAGGTTTTGAATGAATAAGTCGAGTGTCATGCGGACCTCCGGCGAAGGGAGGCCAATTGCATCGTCAGAAGGGCAAACAAACCGATCAGCAATGCACCTGCGAAAAAATAGTGCCCAAGGGGATCCCGCGGTCGATAGCTCGCAGTTTCAACTTCTCTGGGAGCAAGCGCGTCGATGCGCGTGTAGATTTCGACCAGCGCATCTTCATCATTTGCAAAGTAATAGCGTCCGCCGCCGGCCTCGGCGATCTCTATGAGGCTTTGTTCGACCAGACGTTGTTCGCCAGACCCTTCAGGATCGCCAACTCCAATAGTGATGATCTCGATCCCGTCGTTGGCAGCAATGCGAGCCGCATTGGTTGGCGCCATCCGGCTTCCGGTGTCTGAACCGTCGCTCAAAAGGATCAGGAGCCTTTGGTCGATCTGACTGGCTTGAAAGGTTTTGATGGCAAGACCGATGGCGTCCCCGATGACGGTATGCGGTCCGGCCATGCCGACCTCGGTTTGGTCGAGCAGGGCCTTTACGGACGAAAGGTCTTCAGTAAACGGAGCCTGAACATACGCTTTTGATCCGAAGATAATCAAAGCAACCCTGTCGCCGTCGCGCGCGGATATGAAGTCGCCGACGACACGTTTGACCGCGTCTAATCTCTGGGCTCTTTCGCCATCGGCAGACGGGAAATCGATCTGATCCATCGACCCGGAAATATCGATCGCGAGCATCACGTCGCGCGCCGCTTTCTCCTGAACGATAGGGTCACCAACATGTGTTGGTTGCGCCAGCGCACATACCAGCAGGCACCAGGTAGCGGTGGCTGAGAGGATTTGAAGGAGCGAGCGGCTGACCACCACCGAGCCGGCGGTCGGATCCTTGCCGGCGGCTGACGCGATTTTCCGGAAGAAGGGAAACCTTACAGAGGAGACGCGCTCCTTGTGCTCCGGAACCAAAAAATAGACGAGCAGCGGAAGCGGAAGCATCAAGAAGGCAAACGGCTGGGCGAATTCAAGCATCCAGGTTTTCCCTCCGATGCGTCTTGATCCACTCTCTAATGAGCGTGCTGGCCTGGTTCCCAGCGAGTTCCTTGCCGTAAGTAGCAACTTCCAACGCTTTTCCGGGGCCATTGGAAAACCCATCCCCACCATAGGCCTTGTCGAGAAAGGCCAGCCATTCGCGGCCGTATAGAGAGGCGACCTTTGCTCTGGGGTAGGCAGCCAGGGCGGTCCGACGGACAAGTCGCGCCATGGCGGCTGCATCACCTTTGCAATGCTCAAGTTCCTTCAAGGCTTCCCTGCGATAGGTGTTTCGCCGCCAAATGCGCCAGATCTGCCAGATCAATAGGGAGACAAGCAGGAGCAAAAACAGGCCAAGCCAGAGCCAGCCTGCCGTCTGCGGTACCATGGATACGGGAGGTGGTTCCGGCACCGGTTCAAGCAAGGCGATGAGGTCTGGCAGATTGAGGCCTTCCCACTCTTCCTTCATTGGCCTCGGCCTTTCTTTTCCGGACGCAGTCCGGTCAGGCGCCGAAGCTGGCTGGCCGTGTCGTCACCTGCGCTCAGCGGCAGAACCGGCACGCCGTATTTCTGCTGCCACTTGAGGATTTCAGCTATTCGGCCGGACGCGAAGTCTGACAATCTCCTAAAGGTGTCGGTCGTGCCGGTATCCAGCTCGACCTGCAGTTCTCCATCTGAAACGACGAGTTTCATGTTCTTTGGAACATCATTCGAGACGGGATCGGTCACAGGACACAAAACAACGTCATTGTGCCTTGAGAGCGCGCCGATCAGCGTTCCGGTTCGTTGATCGAGACCGTCAAAATCGCTGATGACAACGACAAGGTGGTTCCGGCGGGCAATGCGGGCCACTGAGGTGAGTGGCTGGTTCAAAAGCATGGGTTGATCCACGCTTTGGGCGTCTGCCCGAAGCATCCGGTTGGCACGTTCAAGCGCGACCAGAAACCTGTTGAGCGCAGCCCGGCCCCGCTTCGGGCGAAACTCGGACACATGGTCGTCACCGAACACGACACCGCCGACGCGATCAGACTGATCAAGAACTCTGAAGGCAATCACGGCAGCCGCTTCGGCAGCGGTTACGGATTTCATGTTCCGCCTGGTCCCGAAAAACATGGACATGCGTTGATCGACAACCAGAAGCGCCGGGCGGTCTCTTTCCTCGCTGTAGATCCTCACATGTGTCGACCCCGTCCGGGCGGTGACTTTCCAGTCGATCGTTCGCGGATCATCGCCCGGCAGGTAGCCACGCAGCTCCTCAAAATTGAGCCCGCGTCCTCTCAGTCTGGATGCATGCCGACCATTGAGCACGCTCGAAACAGGTTGGCTCGGGAGAAGTCTGAGTTTTCTTGCCTGTCCCTCGAGCGATCGCAGGTGTGCCAGGTCGACTCTGATCCGCGTGTCGACGGGAGCAGACGCGTCCGGGGCGCGTGCTGTGAGACCGGCTCTGGCCAGTGCGGTGATGTCACGCATCTTCGCCTCCTCAAGTCAGTGCGACCTGGGTAATGATCTCATCGACCACCTTGTCCGGAGAAACCCCGTCGCCATCTGCTTCGAAGCTCAGCGTCAGCCTGTGCCGCAAGACATCATGCGCGATCGCCCTGATATCCAGCGGATCGACATAGTCGCGTCCGCCGAGCCAGGCATGGGTTCTGCTGCATTTGTCCAATGCGAGCGACGCGCGCGGGCTCGCACCGATATCGATCCATCCGGCAAGGTCAGCGGTGTATTTTTCCGGCGTTCTCGTGGCCTGAACCAGATCCGCCATGTAACGGGCACTCGCGTCGGAAACATGGATGGCGGCGATCTCGGTTCGCGCTGCGAAGACTGCCTCCTGCGGGATCGGAGTGGGTTCGACTTCTGCCTTGGCCGCGGACGCGTCCTCATTCCCTTGAGATGCTATCGCGGCGGTTTCCTCGGCGCGCACCAGCTCGATGATCTTGATCTCATCTTCGGTCGGAGGATAGGTGATCAGCACGTGCATCAGGAACCTGTCCATTTGCGCTTCGGGAAGTGGGTAAGTCCCTTCCTGTTCCTCCGGGTTTTGTGTTGCCATCACCATGAACAGCGGTTCCATCTTGTGCGTTTTGCCGCTGACCGTGACCTGACGCTCCTCCATCGCTTCCAGAAGTGCGGCCTGGACCTTGGCCGGAGCCCGGTTGATTTCGTCCGCCAGAACGATGTTGGCGAAGATGGGGCCCGCTTCAAAACGAAACGTGCCGCCTCCGGAAGACTGGTGATACACTTCCGTACCCGTCACGTCGGAGGGCAACAGATCCGGCGTGAACTGAATACGGCTGAATTCGGCCTGCATGTTTTTCGCCAAAGCCTTGATTGCGCGTGTCTTCGCAAGACCCGGCAGACCTTCGACCAAAAGATTACCGTTTGCCAGAAGGCCGATGATCAGCCGGTCGATAACGTCCTCCTGGCCGATAATCGCACCTTGCATGCGTTGTTTGAGCTGCTGGATCTGTTGAAGAGCGTCTGACATTTTACGGGCTCCGGTCACGGTCATGACAGGTCAAGTATCTGGATTTAAGCGGCTTTTGCTCAGTCGCTCACGCCGGACCAGACACGCTTCCAGTCTTCCGCCATATCAACGATCAGCCAATCGCGGGTGTCGGCCTCGTCAAGACCCCTGACCAGCTTGCCAACGTGACTGTCCCGATCGTAGGCCCATTCACGCTCTCCATCCGTGTGGTGCACAATCAGGCCAAGGCGCGGCCCGTCGCCGGCAGTCGCCCATTCCAGCATTTCAAAGTCACCATCGGAATTACCGCCGACAAAGATAGGACGTTTTCCAATCTTGCTGTCAATTCCGACTGGTTTTCCAGCCTTGTCGTCGACAAAGGCGATACCAGGGTCTTTCAAGATGGTGGGGACGCCGTCAACCACCTCGTAGCGCGTCTTGCCCGCGCTGCCGATGACGTTTTCCGGCGAAACACCATAGGCGTCTTCAACGAAGGCTCGCATGAAATGAATGCCGCCACCGGAAACGAGATAGGTCTCAAAACCCTCATCCCTCAGATAACGAAGCAGCTCCAGCATTGGCTGGTACGTCATCTCGGTATAGGCAAGTTCACTGGTCGGATGTTTGGCAGTCTTAAGCCAGTCCGCGACATCGGCCTGAAACTCAGGCACGGACAGGCCGGAGTGGGAAACCATGACGATCTCAAGGAGACCTTCCTCACCAGACTTGGCAACGGCTTCCATGTCGCCGGAAGCTGCAGCCTTCAACACGTCACTGGTCAGGATTGAAGGATCGTCCTTGGCTTTTTCCGCTAAGCGATCCAGGGCGTAGAGAAGCTGAAAATAAACGGGTTTTTCAGACCAAAGCGTTCCGTCATTGTCAAAGACGGCAACTCGGTCCGCCGGCGTGACGTAGTTCGCAGAGGCGGGATCGGAAACGTCCTCGACAAATTCAAGGATTCGAGACTTGGCGTCGCCTTCATGCCAGGAGGGAAGGGGGTCGGCTGCCACAGATCCGACGGAGACTGCAATAGCTGCAACAAACAAAGGAAGTCTCATTTTTTCCTCCAAGGCCTGAAATCCAGTCAGTGCCCGATCCACAATGGGACCGGGCACTTGAAACGGGGATTGGCGGCAGGCCAAAGCCCGCCGCCTGTCTGCTTGCGTTGGAGTTTTACTGCGCGCCGTGGGGCGTGCTGAGTTTTTCCATGACCTGGTCGAGCGAGAAGCTCGCAGCCTTCTGGCGTGGCGGGAATTCCTGGAAGGTCGACAGGAATTGCCCGACATATTGTTGCGCCGGGACCAGCAGATATGCCCGGTCGATCAACCAGTCGTAGTAGGTGTTCGAGGTCTGGTAGGATCGCTCATAAGGATCGCGCCGCAAGTTGAAGATAAGCGGTACGCGCAGAGCGGTGAAGGGTTCGATCCAGGCCCGGAACGTCTTGTATTCCTTCTGCTCCATGAAGATCATCTTCCAATCGTTATAGCGGAGCGCCGTCAGGTCACCATCGTCTGAGAAATAGAAGATCTCCCGGCGCGGGCCTTCCTCGGTATCGCCCAACAGAACGGGAAGGAAATTGTAGCCGTCCAGGTGCACCTTGTATTCGCGGCCGATAGCCTGCACACCACCCTGGATCAGCTGTTCCTTGATGTCGGGCACACCGGCAGCCGCCAGATAGGTCGGCAGCCAGTCCATATGGTGCATGATTTCGTTGGAAACGCTGCCGGCTTCAATCTTGCCGGGCCAGCGAACCATGGACGGTACGCGCCAGCCACCTTCCCAGTTGGTGTTCTTTTCGCCGAAGAACGGCGTCGCAGCGGCATCCGGCCAGGTGTTGTAGTGCGGGCCGTTATCTGTCGAATAGTGAACGATGGTGTTGTCGGCAATGCCGAGTTCATCCAGAAGATCAAGAAGCTGACCGACATGCAAATCATGTTCGATCATGCCCGCGGTGTATTCGTCGACATGCTTGCCTGCGATCTGATCCGCCTGGTCCCGCATTTCTGGCTTAACATGGGTGCGGAAGTGCATCCTGGTCCCGTTCCACCAGACATAAAACGGTTGGCCTTGTTCGTGCGCTCGCTTGATGAAGTCGATCGCGGCCGCGACGGTTTCCTCGTCAACGGTTTCCATGCGCTTTCTGGAGAGCGGGCCAGTGTCTTCGATGGAGCCATCCGCAGATGACTTTATGACGCCGCGCGGACCGTATGTTTCGCGGAATGTCCGTCCGTCAGCCATGACCGCGTTACCGGGATAGTCTTCGTTTTCCGGTTCTTCCTCGGCGTTGAGGTGGTAGAGATTTCCGAAGAATTCGTCAAAGCCGTGGTTCGTCGGAAGGTGTTCGTCCTTGTCGCCAAGGTGGTTCTTGCCGAACTGCCCTGTCACATACCCCTGTGCCTTCAAAAGACCGGCAATCGTCGGGTCTTCTTCCTGCATGCCGAGATCGGCACCCGGCAGGCCGACTTTGGAAAGGCCGGTGCGGAACACGCTTTGTCCCATAATGTAGGACGAACGTCCGGCCGTGCAGGACTGTTCACCATAGTAATCGGTGAACATCATGCCTTCCTTGGCGACCCTGTCGATGTTGGGCGTTTCATATCCCATCAGGCCGAATGTGTAGGCGGAAATATTCGATTGCCCCACATCGTCACCCCAAATGACGAGAATGTTCGGCTTGTCTTCCGATTGCGCTAGAGCCGGCGCGTATTCGGCCAAAGCAAATGCCCCGGCCGCGCAAACTGCCAGTTTTGCGGCCAGCAAATTAAACCTGAATTTCATGACTCATTCCTTCCCAGATGCAATGGTTACGTTTCAAAAAAGTGAAACGCTCCAATGCCTTGGTTGTCGGCTTCAACATGAGAGGACGAAACTACCGTTGCGTCAATATTGAAGCTCAAATTTAATTATTGCCAGTTGAAGAAATCCGTCGCGCGAAGTCGATTTGTGTCTTCGCAAGGCGGCAGATGTCGCGCAAGAAACCCTCTTGGAAAGAGTAACAGTGACTATTTTTGCGAGGGTCGCGCAAACTCCGGAATGAGAAGCTCCGGAAAAGCGATGCAAAGGAACTTGACTACTCCCAGCTGAACGAGTGCGACCTGCGCGAACCTGACACGGACCGGTGAAGGTCCTGGTGCCACACGAACGTCAGATGGAAACTGCAAACGGCCTAACCTGCGTGTGAAAGAAGCCAGTCGTAGAGCTTTTGAGATGCGGCCAGAAAGTGGTCCTGGGATTCGCGAATGTAGTAGTTCCAGGGACTGGGAGGCCGGTGATCAAACGGTTCTACAAGGAGCTCGCGATCCTTGTATGTCATTGCAAGATCAATCGGCAACACGGCGACACCTGCACCATGTGAGGCCAACTCCAACGCAATGTTGGATGCATTTGTCCTGATGGATCCCTCAAGGTCCAGGCTGTGCAGGTCAAGGGCGCGGGCAAACTCTGTCCAGTATTCCTGGCGCCCGGACACCACGATTTTTGGCACGTCGGCAAGTGCTGCGGGTTCCTTTAGCTGGCTAGCCAATTCCGGCGTACACAAGAGCGCTAGGTTTTCGCGCATGAGAAGACGTGCATTGAGCGGTTCCTCAGCAGTTCGGTTCATGAAGATGATGATGTTTGTATCCGGGTCGCCCGTATGGTCCCAAACTGTTCCTTGAAGAATAATGTCGATGTCAGGATGACTGGATCGAAACTCGGCAATCCGGCGCGAGACCCAGTTTTCCGCCAGGCTCATCGGTGCCGCGATCTTGACGGTTTTGTATTGCCGGTCGATGCGCACCGAGTTCGTGGCGGCATCGATCATCAAAAGGGCCTGCCGAAGCGTGGGCAGATAGGCTTCACCGGCCTCCGTGAGCCTTAGGCTTCTCGGATACCGCACGAACAATTCGACCCCGAGGTGCTTCTCGAGCGATCTGATATGCATGCTGACAGCGGCCTGTGTCAGGCCCAACTCGTCGGCTGCCTTCGTGAAACTCAGGTGCCTTGCCGAGCATTCATACGATCTTACAAAATTCAGGGGCGGCGGCTTTTTGCTTGGCATTTTCGGGCCTTTAGAGGGCATTCTTTGAAATGACCTTATAATTTTTATGGCTTGGGCGAAGAAAACTCAAATGCGCTGGTGACTAATCCTCCATATTGTTTCCGGTGGAGGCGCCTCAAATGCTCAAGGACCTAAAAGGTGAGGGACGAGAGTCACCGCTTGGGTCGGCACAACGCTTTGTGCTGGACACCTCGCCTGAAACGATCCCGGAACCTGCGTTGCAGGCAGCAAGCTTGTTGATGCTGGACACGCTCGGGGTCTGCATTGCAGCCCAGCCCATGGACGCGGGAAGAATTGCCCGGGAAGCGGCAACGCGGCTTTACAATTCCGCAGAAGCAGCAGACCGGGCGCCGATGATGTTCGATGGCCGCGAAGTTAGCCGAGCCGGGGCTGCTTTTGCGGGCGCAACCCAGATCGATAATCTGGATGCACATGACGGCTACAATCCGACAAAGGGCCATATGGGTGTCGTTATGGTGCCGGCGCTCGTTGCAGCGGCCTGGGACGATCAGAAGCTGTCGGGGCGCGAAGCGCTCTGCGCGTTGGTCGTCGGCTACGAGATTGCAGGCCGGGCAGGGATTGCATTGCACGACACTGTTTCCGATTACCACACATCCGGTGCCTGGAACGCGATCGGTGTCGCTGCGCTTGCTGCTCGAACTCAGGGCTTGTCGCAAGAAGAACTGCGCCACGCCTGGGGGATTGCGGAATATCACGGCCCGAGAAGCCAAATGATGCGCGAAATTGCCAATCCGACAATGCTGCACGATGGCGCGGGAATGGGAGCTCTGGTTGGTATGTCGGCAGCAGTTCTTGCGAAAATGGGATTTACCGGTGCGCCGGCGATAACCATCGAAGCGCCGGAATGTGCCTGCCACTGGCGGGACCTGGAGCATTTCTGGCAAATCGAACATCAGTACATCAAGCCTTATCCGGTTTGCCGTTGGGCCCATGCGGCAATTGACGCTGTACGGGAGTTGCGCATTGAGCACGGGATGAGGCCCGAAGACATCACGGGTATCGAAGTCCGCAGCTTTCAAAATGCGGTCCGGCTCTTCGATCGTGTGCCTGAAACAACGTCACAGGCTCAATACTCACTTGCTTTCGCCGTTGCGGTGATGGCGGTCCACGGAACAATTGCCCTGGACCATATTTCGGGCAGTGGTCTGAATGATCCGGACGTTGCGCGTCTCGTCGGGTGCACGAGCGCCATTGAAGACGCCCGGCACGAAGCAAACTTTCCGTCCGGCCGATGGGCCGACGTCACCGTGCATCTGAGGGATGGACGCAGCCTGCATAGCGAAGATACCCATGCACGAGGGGGACCGGAGCGTCCGTTCTCGCGCAAAGACATCATCGAAAAGTTCAACGAGTATGCGTATCCTATCCTTGGAAACGACCGTGCCGATGCAATCCGTGATGCGGTCCTTTCTCTCCCCGAAGATCGCGCGCGCTTTTCCGACCTTAGCCGTCATCTTTTTGCCGCGCCCTGAAAGACGATGCCTCGACACCTGTTGAAAACCCAACTTTCCTCCGCTTATTCAGAACGGGCCGACATGCCCAAAACGTATGGTTCAGGCTCTCCACAAGGCCGGACGAACTGAGGAGACCTGCCAATGTCAACGTCACATGTTGTTCTGCACATGGAGGCACCGGATGATGCACTCTCGCTGGTCAAGTCTCGGTGTCCGGATGTGACCGTCAGCGCTTGCGATACCTATGACGGGCTGCCGCAGCACATCAGTGAAACGCGTGCTGAAGTCGTTTATTCGGTGCGCTTTGCTGGCACGCCGGGCTTTCCGCGTGCAACGCTCGTGGAAAGCGACACCGTGCGTTGGGTTTCCGTTGGAGGCTCCGGAACCGATCACCTCGCCACTTGGGACCCGGCCCGTGTCACGGTGACCAATGCTGCGGGTGTCGCCGCCGACATGATGGCAGAATACACGCTCGGAGCACTGCTTTACTTTTCGCTTGATTTGCCGGGATTCCGCAGGGCGCAAGCGGACCGGAACTGGATTGCCGGCAAGGTTCGGCCGCTGGAAGGACAAACGCTTCTCATTCTCGGCCTTGGCCAGACGGGACAGGCCATCGCGAGACGGGCAAAGGCCATGGGCCTGACCGTCCTTGGTGTCCGTGCAAGGCCAACGTCAACACCCGATGTCGACGAGGTCTATCCGGTAGACACGCTCGACGAGGTCATTCCGCGAGCCGATGCCGTGGCGGTGTGCGTTCCGCTTCTGGAGCATACGCGCGGGCTACTGAACGCAGATCGCATCGGTCTGATGAAGCCCGGTGCGGTCCTTGTGGATGTCTCCAGAGGTGGCGTGCTTGACCAGACCGCGCTCGCAAAGGCGCTTGCCGGACAACGGCTGAGGGGAGCTGCCCTTGATGTATTCGAGGCGGAGCCGCTCCCTGAGGACAGTCCGTTTTGGGACATGGACAACGTAATTGTCACGCCCCATTGCTCCTCGGTCTATGACGGCTGGGAGCTGAAATCCGTGGAAATGTTCTGTGACAATCTGGTCCGCTTTCTTGCCGGTGACGCATTGAAAAATGTTGTCGATCCGCAGCGCGGCTACTGATCGGAGGTATACCATGGCCAGAGAAAGGCGTGCCGGTGGACGCAGGTCGAAAGCTGCACGGGGAAGCGATACAATCCCGCAGCTCCCGCTCAAGCCGCTCTCAAATCCGCATGCTCCCGTCGAGTTGCTGAATGAAGAACAGATTCAGGCGCTCCATGACACCTCCATGCGCATTCTCTCCGAACTCGGCATACGCGTCATGGGTGAGAGAGTGCTCGGCATCTTCGAGCGGGCCGGTGCGATCGTGGATCGTGAAACGTCGACGGTTCGCATCGATGAGGACATGGTGATGGAAGCGGTTGCGACCGCACCAGAACGGTTCACCTTGACGCCGCGCAATCCTGAAAAAAGGCTGGAAATCGGCGGCAACGCGCTGTGTTTTGGTCTCGTTGCCGGGCCGCCCTATGTCCATGACAGGATAAATGGGAGGCGCTCCGGGAACCTGAAGGACTACGAGAACTTCATACGTCTTGCGCAACACTTCAATGCGATTCATCTGATTGGCAATCAGGTGACCGCGCCACAGGAATTGCCGGCCAACAATCGACACCTGGACACTTATCTTGCCAATCTGACGCTGTCAGACCTCTCGTTTCATTGCACCGCAATCGGACGGGGCCGTGCCATGGACGGGATCGAAATGATGGCTATTGCCCGCGGACTGTCGTTGGACCAAATCGCCGAAGATCCGGGCGTAATCACCATCATTTCGATAAATTCTCCAAGGCTCTTCGATGAGGAAATGGGCGAAGGCCTGATCGCAATGGTCGAGCACGGGCAACCGGTGACGATCACGCCGTTTACACTGATGGGAGCCATGGCGCCGGTAACACTGCCTGCAGCGCTGGCACAGCAAAACGCCGAAGCGCTGTTCGGCGTGGTGCTCGCGCAACTGGTGAAACCGGGTGCGCCCGTCATGTACGGAGCGTTCACCTCCAACGTCGACATGCGAAGCGGGGCACCGACCTTCGGAACCCCGGAAAACACCAAGGCCAACATGATCGCCGGGCAATTGGCCAGGCGATACGGTCTGCCTTACCGGACCTCCAATGCGAACACATCCAACGCGGTTGATCTGCAGGCTGCCTACGAGACCGGAATGGCCACCTGGGGCGCAGTGATGGGCGGCGGCAACATGATCTATCACGCCGCTGGATGGCTGGAAGGCGGGCTAACAGCGTCGTATGAAAAACTGATCCTGGATGTCGAGATCCTTCAGAACATCATCGAGTTCGTGCAACCCGTTGAATTTGGCGAGGAAGAGCTCGGGTTTGAAGCAATCAAGGCTGTGGACACGGGCGGCCACTTCTTTGGAACCGATCACACCATGGCCAGGTACGAAACGGCATTTTACCAACCGATGCTGTCCGACTGGACGAACTACGAGAACTGGGAGATCGCCGGCGCGACCGAAGCCGTGGATCGTGCGACAAACCTCTGGCAACAGGCCCTGAAGGAGTATGAAGAACCGCCCCTTGATGCGGCAAAAAGAGAAGCGTTGGAAGCTTATGTTGCTCGGCGGAAAGAACAAATCGGCGATGGGTCTCCGTAAACCCCGAGCTCGAAATGTATGATGGAATTCCGCAAATCTCGGGCTCCGGAGAAATCGAAACGGTTCCCTTAAAGGGTGTTGAAAAGGCGCCCCGGAGCACTCGCCGGCACCTTTAGACCGAGCAATCGGCAAAGTGAAAAAACCATCGCCTGGTTGGACGTGACGACGGGTTTGCCTGTGGCCACTTCAACCTCTTCAATCACTTCGACCGAGCGCATGTCCGTGCAGGAGAGGACGATTGCCTCCACGTCTGGGCCATCGGCCTTCAGGGCAAGGTCCGAAATCTCGCCAGGTAGCAATTCGCCTTGACCATAATTGCCGAGCGACCGGCCAATGTCGGCGCGCTGCACCGTTTCGATATCGTTGCCCGCCAAAAACGAGACGGCCTGGTCGTTGATTTCTCCGAGATAGGGGGAGGCGAAGCCGACCTTTGTCGCACCAAGCTCCCGGAGTGAGGCCACAAGGGAACCGGCTGCAGTGATAGATAAAGCGCCGGACTGATCCGCAATCCGGGCTGAAAGATCCCGGTCAAAGGCTGTACCATGCGTGAGCGTGGCAGAAGTGCAGCCGTAAAGAATGGCGGCGGGCCGTACGCCGGAGATCAGATGCAGCGTTTCGGAAATGTCGGATGACCCGAGGCCGGCCATCTGGGCCGAACCGGGAATTTCGTCGACATCGTAGCCTCCCATACGGGCGAAATGGAATGTCACGCCAGCCGGGCGCATGAGTTGCAAATCCGGTTCCAGATTGCAGTTTGTGAATGGCACCAGCACGCCGATCTTTGGACCGCTGCGATCGTCCATCATTTTAGTGCCTCCAGCGTCTTGGCCATCCGGTCCATGGCGTCGGCAGGTCCAACGGTCGCGCGCAGACAATCGGGCAAACCGTACCCGGCCATTCTACGCAGGATCAGCCCTTGTGAGCGCAAGGTCTCCTCTGCGGTCGTGGCAGCTTCAGCGGACGGGAAACGGATCAGGAGGAAATTCGTCGCGCTTTCAGGCACCACGTAGCCAGCCTGGCGCAAGCGCTCGGAAATTTCCTCGCGCCTCTCCGAGGTCTTTCGAACAACGTCAAGCATATAGGCCCTGTCCCGCAGAGCGGCACTTGCCATGCATTGAGACAAAAGTGGAATATTGTTTGGATTCAGAAGTTTGCGGACTTCTGTTGAGACGTGTTCTGGAAATACGCCCCAGCCAACTCGCGCTCCGGCCAATCCGTACGCCTTCGACAAGGTCCGCGTGACGACCGTATCCCCGCGAGCGACAAGGATGAATATCGGCGCATGGTCCTGATCATCAAATTCCGCATAAGCCTGGTCCACGACCAACAGTATGTCAGACGAAAGAGACTCACGCATGCGCACGATCTCGGCATTTGGTATCCGGGTGCCGGTCGGATTTCCCGGATTGCAGACAAAGACGATACGTGTCGACGGAGAAACTCTGGACAAGATCGCGTCAACAGAGACTGACAGATCCGGCTCAGGTGCGCGTACGTACTCGGACCCTGCCTGCTGGGCTGCCGTTGCAACAAACAAATATCCGTACTGCGTTCCGAGAACCGTGTCTCCCGGACCCGAATAGGCTCGTATGATGCAGCCGATGAGTTCCATCGAACCGGCGCCACACAGGATTTGAGCCCGGTCGACGGGATGGGTTTCCCGGATTGCCGTACAGAGTTCGCGCCAGTCCGGATCAGGATAGAGTTCATTTCCGTTCATTGCGGTGCGGGCTGCAGACAGGGCGTGCGGGCTCGGTGGAAACGTGCTCTCGTTCTGAGCCAGGGAAACAGCACCCGGTTCTCCGAGATCCGCCAGGGCATAGCTGTCCATGGCTGCGACAGTGTTCACCGCCCGGATCATGACATGACACCATAATCACGCGCTGCGGCTTCTGGAGACACTACGCCGCTGCGCAGGTCTTCTTCGGTTTGCTCCGGATCGCGTTTTTCCGGTGGACCGTAACCGCCTCCGCCAGGCGTGTCGAAAATCAACCGCTCACCCGGCTCAACACGCAATTCGCACTTTCCCGGGATGTCCTCGTTCCTGCCAGTCACGCGTATTCGACCGGCCGAACCCGGCAGTCCGCCAGCGCGGCCGGCGGCAGCATTCTTGATGCGTTCAACAGACAAAAAGACCAAAAAAGGTTCGTCGAGTGCAGATGTCATTTCGATGCGCTGACCAAGACCGCCCCGGAATTGGCCGGGCCCACCGGTGTCCGGCAAGAGTTCCCGCCGCCAGATTGTAACTGGAGCAGCTGCCTCGGTCATTTCGACCTGGCTGCCAAAGACGCCGGAAGGATAGGCGGTCGCCGACAGACCATCCAGATGGGGCCGTGCACCCGTTCCGCCATTGTGAACCAGTTCAATTGCAAATTCCGAACCGCCGGCAAGGGCTGCGTCCGCTGTGTGCCGCAAAGGAAGATCGTACATGGAGGAGGCGCCCTCTGCGGGCACCTTGTCCGGGACAGCCTGGTGCAGACATCCGAAAACAAGGTCCGGCATCATTTGTCCCAAGGTATGGCGCATGGCAACAGGGGCCGGGCGCTGAGCGTTCAGGATACAATCCGTCGGACCGCTCACGGTGAAAGGGGCGAGAGAACCGGCGTTGTTCGGAATATCCGGGCCGATGATGCAGCGCATGGCAAAGACTGCATAGGCTGTGGCGTAGTTCAGCGGGACGTTTATTCCCTTTGACGACAAACCCGACGTGCCCGTGAAATCGAGATGCAGTCGATCCTCAGCCACTGTCAGGGTAGCCGCCAGGGTCAGTGGACGATCGTATCCGTCGAAAACAAGTTCATTGCGATAGACACCGGACGGTATGTCGGCGATGGCAGCCAGCGTCCCCATCCTTGAGGTTTCGATGATGTGGTTTCCAAGGACGGTAAGACTGTCGATTGCGTAGCTTTCCATCAACTCAACGAGACGTTTCGCACCCGCTTCGCAACAGGCAATCAGCGCGTAAATGTCACCTTCATTGGCGATCGGTTCGCGGGAATTCGCCCGGACAATGTCCATGAGGAGGACATTGACCTGACCTTCATCGACCAGTTTGCAGGGCGGAATGAGCAGACCTTCGTCGAAGACGTCGGATCCCTCCGGACCCATGCCCTGTCCACCAAGGTCGACAAGATGCGAGGTGCACGACGTGTAGCCGACAACCTTGCCTTTGAAGAACACCGGCATCATCAGCAGGAAATCATTGAGATGGCCGGAGGCAAGCCATGGATCGTTGGTCATGAAAATGTCGCCTGGTCGCATGTCTTCCACGGCGAAACGGGCGCGCAGGTGCTGAACGGCTTCTGCCATCGTGTTTATGTGACCCGGAGTGCCCGTGACAGCTTGAGCAAGCATGCGGCCTTCGGCATCAAAGATGCCTGCCGAGATGTCACCACATTCGCGCACAATCGGCGAAAAAGCGGCTCGGATCAGGGTCTGGCCCTGTTCTTCCACCAGTGCCAGCAGACGGTTCCACATGACCTGCAGGTGAGCTTTTGACATTGGGTTCATGGTGAGCTCCTCCGGCTCAGTATCAGGTTCGACGCCGCGTCGACGGTCATCTCGAAGTCCGCGCCGACAAAGGTTGTTGTCTGCGGCTCAACGACCAGCGCCGGACCTTGCAACGTATCACCGGGCAAGAGCTGTTCCCGCAGAACAAACCCGGCGTCGACCATGCGGCCTGTGATATCGCAAAAGACCTGCCGGCTTTCTTCGGGGATGACAGCACGACCGACCGGTTCTGAACGGGGCGTTGCAAGAGAGGGCGCTTTGGTTGAATGCCTGACTGCCCAGTTCAGGATCTCAATCTCCATGCCTGGAACCGGACGAGAGAATTGCTCCGCATAGGCTGCCTCAAAAGCGGTGGTCAGCGCGGGAATATCCTCGCTTGCCAAATCCCGGTTCGGCAGAGCGATTTCGATTTCGTGTCCCTGGCCTTTGTAGCGCATGAAGGCACTGCGAAAGGTTTCCACCTCGGCGGTTTCAGCTCCCTGCCGCACGACGTGACTTGCTTCTGAGATCATGTCCGCAAACAGCGCGTTGATGGTGGCAAGCTCGATCGACGTCAGAAGCGTGTAGCGGCTTCGCACAATTTCGAACGCGATCGGTGCGTAAAGAAAACCAACCGCCGATCCGACACCCGGATTGGGAGGCACAAGAACGCGCGGCACACCTGCACTGCGTGCCACGCGGCATGCATGCAGGGGCCCGTTTCCACCGAATGCGATCATTGTTCTGCTGCCGAGATCCTTGCCGCTTTCCACGGCGTGCGCGCGCCCGGCACTGGCCATGCTTTCATCCACAATGCGGCTTATGCCGTCCGCAGCGCCGTTGGCATCAAGATCAAGCGGCTGGCCGATGGTCTTCAAGATCGCGGTGCGCGCTGCTTCGACATCAATCCGAAACTGGCCTTCGGCAAATGTTTCGGCGCGGATATATCCAAGCGCTGCGTCCGCGTCCGTGACCGTAGGCTCCTTGCCGCCACGCTGAAAGGCGACAGGTCCAGGTTCGGAGCCGGCACTTTTGGGGCCAACTGTCAGCCGACCCAGCCGGTCAACTCCGGCGATAGAGCCTCCACCCGCGCCGATTTCGATCATTTCGATAACCGGTATCCGGACAGGCATGCCTGAGCCCTTGATAAAGCGCTCCGCACGTCCGATCTCGAACTGGCGTGAGGACTGGGGTCGACCTCCGTCGATCAAACAGAGTTTGGCTGTTGTCCCGCCCATATCGAAGGACAGGACTTCACTGAGGTTCGCGGCGCCGGCAATCCTGCTTGCCAAGATAGCGCCGCCTGCCGGGCCTGATTCCACCAATCTGATCGGATAGCGGGAGGCGGTGTTGAGTGTCGTCATACCGCCACCTGCCGTCATCATGAGGATCTCGCAGGTGAGCCCTTCGGCTTTAAAGGCATCCGCGAAACGATCGAGGTAGCTTGCCATCAGAGGCTGAACGTATGCATTTGCAACTGTGGTGCAAAGCCGGTCGAACTCGCGTGCCTCCGGGCTTACCTCGGAGCTCAGCGAGATAACGAGTTCGGGACGGAGTGCGTTCAACAACGCGCGCAGGCGTTGTTCATGCGCCGGATTGGCATAGGCGTGCAACAGGCAGATTGCGACCGCTTCCGCACCAAGCGTGTCCAGTTGCTCTGCCAGTGGTGCTACAGCCTCTTCATCGAGCGGAACAAGAACTTCGCCGTGAACGGACATTCGCTCCAAAACTGTCAGGGAGCGCTCTCTTGGGACAAGCAGGTCCGGTTTGGTCAGGTTGATGTCGTACTGGCTATAGCGACGCTCGTAGGCGATTTCGAGAATGTCCCGAAACCCTTCGGTTGTCACGGTGGCGACCCGTGCGCCACGCCGTTCAAGCAGGGCATTTGTCGCCAGCGTGGTGCCGTGCACGAACCCGCTTACTGCGCTGATCTCGACGTCAGCCTGCCGCAAGGTGCGGCGAACGCCCTCAAGCGCGCCTTCAGCCGGGTTCTGGTGCGTTGTAAGGGTTTTTGTGGAGGCCAGAACCTTTGCGGAGGCATCCATCAAAACGGTATCGGTGAATGTGCCACCCACGTCGGTAGCCAGTCGAAGACCGGAAAAATCAGGCATTTGGGGAATCCGAAAACTGGACGAGAAACTATCGGCGCTGCGGTGTCAATTGACGACCAGATCGCTCCCAGTCGACCGCCTTAAGTAAAAGGCGGCGCTCGCATGCCAAGTCCAGTTTTCGATACCACTGATCATCAAAACAGACTGCTTGAGCATCAAGCAGGCCGTCAAGGAAAACTTGACACAAGGATCATTTGCCAATGCCCCAAATTTAATTGTGCATGCCGCCTGTTGAAACTGCGTTAGTGGATAAGGACGGAACCGTTGATCTCGGGAGGAGAAACACATGCGCGAACATGCTCAAGCCGTGGTGGTCGGTGGTGGCGTCGTTGGCTGTTCCATCCTCTATCACCTTGCAAAACTTGGATGGACCGAAACCGTCCTTCTTGAGCGCGACGAACTGACGTCCGGATCCACCTGGCACGCAGCCGCCAACATTCACGGTTTGCATGACATAACCAACGTGTCGCGTCTGCAGCATTACACAATGAACCTCTACAAGACCCTGGAAGAAGAAACGGGGCAGGGATGCGGTGTTTTCCAGCCCGGCTCTCTCTACCTGGCCCAGACCGAAGACCGGGAACATCAGCTAAGGCTTCAGGAAGCCAAGGCGCGGCGATATGGCATGAACTTTCATGAAGTGAGTGTCGATGAAGCTGAACGCTTGCACCCGCTGGTCGATTTCGACAGGGTTCGCTGCATCATGTATGAGCCTGATGGCGGCAATGTCGATCCATCTGGTGTTACCCATGCCTATGCCAAGGGCGCGCGCCAGATGGGCGCCGAGATACTCCGGTTCACGGCTGTCACCGGGACCGATCAACAGCCAGACGGAAACTGGGTCGTGCGCACCGACAAGGGTGACATCCGCACGCCCTGGGTTATCAATGCGGCTGGTCTTTGGGCGCGGGAAGTCGCGGCCATGGCAGGAGTCGAGTTGCCGCTCATTCCAACGGAACATCAGTATTTCGTCACCGAGACGATGGGCGAAATCGCGTCGATGGACCGCCGCCTGCCGTCGGTGGCAGACCGTGACGGCGAATACTATCTGCGGCAGGAAGGCCTTGGGCTGCTCGTTGGAGCTTATGAGCGCGAGATGCGGTTCTGGGCGGAAGAGGGTACACCACTCGACTTTGCGCATGATCTCTTTCCAGATGATCTTGAACGCATTGAACCCAACATGATGCGCGCCATCGAACGGGTCCCGGCCTTGGCGACAGCCGGCATCAAAAGGGTGATCAACGGACCGATGATCTGGTCTCCCGACAGCTCGGCGCTGTTCGGGCCGATGCCGGAACTGAAGGGGTACTTTTGCTGCAACGGCATTATTCCCGGCTTCAGCCAGAATGGTGGCCTTGGCAAGCTGGCAGCTGAGTGGATCATTGAGGGGGAACCCTCCATGGATCTCTTTGGCTGGGATCTTGCCCGCTACGGCCACTGGGCTGGCAAGAGTTTCACGAAAGCCCGGGTGCAGGACCAGTATGCACACCGCTTCAAGATCCATTTCCCGGGCGAGGAGAGGGATGCCGGGCGCCCGGTTCGCACGCGGCCCGTCTATACGGCGCAAAAGGAGATGGGGGCAAAGTTCGGACTGAATTTCGGCTGGGAGCATCCGCTCTATTTCGATGCCTGGACGCCGGATAGCGCTGGATTTACCCGCCAGCCCTGGTGGGACAGCGTCGGCCGCGAGGCGCGGATGCTCCGGCAAACGGCTGGTATCATCGATATCTCGAACTTTGCGAAGTATCGCGTATCGGGACCGGACGCCGAGGCGTGGCTCAACGCGGTGTTTGCAAACAAAATGCCGCGCGACATTGGACGATCGCGCCTGACGCCGCTGATCGGTGAGCGGGGAGGCATCGCCGGCGACTTCACCGTCACCAGGATTTCCGCTGACGCGTTCATGGTGATTGGTTCCGGAATGGCGGAACGCTTTCATCAGCGATATTTCCAAAAAGTACCGCTGCCGAATGGGACAAGCTTCAGCAGCGAGACAGAAGCCACGTGCGGTTTCAATGTCGCGGGACCGCGCTCGCGTGACATCTTGCAGCAATTGACCGAGGCTGATCTTTCGAATGAAGCAATGCCTTTCATGCGTTCGGCAGTGTTGAATGTTGCCGACGTCGAATGTATTGCCCTCAGGGTATCCTTTACCGGCGATCTCGGTTGGGAACTGCATTGTGCCGAAGCCGACCAGGCGAAGCTCTATGAGGCTTTGCTGACGTCGGCAGCTGCGTTTGATGCCGGTCCTGTCGGAAGCCGGGCATTGTTGAGCCTTCGCCTCGAAAAGGGATATGGCTCCTGGGGCCGCGATTATTCTCTGGAATGGTGGCCGCAAGAAAGTGGTCTTGCCGGATTGATCGACACCCGAAAGGATTTCCTGAACAAGAAGGCCTATCTGGCAGTTGCAGACCTGCCGCCTCGCGAGACGCTCCAACTGTTCGAACTGGACACGGAAGATTGCGACGCGTCAGGTGGCGAACCGATCTTTCTGGAGGACGGAACACCGATTGGACAGGTCACCTCAGGTGGTTACGGGTTCAGCGTCGGCAAGTCACTCGCGCTCGGTTACATCCGGACCGGCTCTGTGTCGCCTGGAAGCACGGTTCGCATCGCAGTGCTTGGTCGCCCGCATGTTGCGCGCGTTTTGACGGAACCGCCGTTCGACGCGCAGGGCGCGCGCTTGCGCGATCGGCCTGCTACCCCGGTGGCTGCCGAGTGATCTGCAAACATGCTGCCGCGAACGCTGTTCAATCATTCGATTGAAAATGATTTCGACACGCATTAAACGATGCGAAAGGGCTGCTTGGTGCCCAATTAACAGGCATTTAGATCGTTTCAGTGGTGATCGTAAAAAAGGGAATGGGATCGGTTGGTGGCTTAATGATGGGTCCCACAAATCTAATTCTGAGTTTCGGTTTTGTTGCAACGATGATTATGGTGGATTTGCAGCTAGCAATCTAAGCTCCCCTTCAATTGGATTTTACCAAGGGGATTGAATAGCCCTTAGATTTGTAGACACCTTCTTCCCTAATTTTGAGGCAAGGAGGCCATGATGGGCACGAGCAATTTCAGTGACGATTTCAAGCGGGACGTAGTGGCACAGATCACCGAGCGTAGTTATTCCGTATCCGAGGTTTCGAAGCGTCAGGGTGTCAGCGCTCAATCCCTCTATGGAAGAAGAAGAAGTTCTCCAAGGCCCCTGATCCGGGTGCGAGCGATCAGGCTGCGGAGATCTGGCGGCTGAAGCAGGAACTGGCTCGAGTCACCCAGGAACGCGATATCCCAAAATAGATGAGACGCAGTCGAATGAGTACCTCGCCAAGAATGCAAAGTGAGGTACACCTTCGTAGCCGAGCATCGCTCCGTGTTTTCGGTGCCGCGATGTGCCGGTCCCTGCGCGTCTATCCAAGCGGCTTTTGTGCCTGGCTGAAGAACCCGCTGAGCAAACGGGCTCGGGAAGATATTCGTCAGACCAAGCTTCTCACCAAGGCCTGGGAGGAAAGCGGCAAGGTCTCGGGGTATCGCAAGCTTCATGACGACTTACTTGATCAGGGTGAGACGTGTTGCCCGAACCGTGTAGCACGTCTTGCCCGGCTGCTCGGGATCAAGGCCCAGATCGGATACAGGCGGCGGCCGGGCAGCTATGGCGGAGGACCGTCTATGGTCGTGGACAACAGCCTCGACCGGCAGTTCAACGTGGTGGAACCCGACAGGGTCTGGGTGACAGACATCACCTACAGCAGGACGCTGGAAGGCTTCGCCTATCTGGCGGCTGTGATCGATCTCTATTCCCGCCGTGTCGTCGGATGGGCAATGCGGAGCCGTCAGACCACTGATGTCGTGTTGCAGGCGTTGCACATGGCGGTGTGGCGGAGGAAACCAAAGGGCAAGGTTCTGGTCCATTCGGATCAAGGATCACAGTTCACAAGCATGGACTGGGCTTCGTTCATAAGGGCTCACAATCTGGAGCACTCCATGAGCCGGCGTGGAAACTGTCACGATAATGCTGTTGCCGAAAGCTTCTTCAACCTGCTCAAACGGGAAAAGGTACGACGGCGAACTTACAAAACACGCGAAGACGCAAGGCGGGATGTGTTCGACTAAATCGAGATGTTTTGCAACCCAAAGCGAAAACACGAATAAAAGGGGATGCTGTCGCCCGTCGAATTCGAACGGCAGAAGGAAATGGAAGGTAAAGGCGTCTAGAAAACGCGGAGCTATTCAGTTTTTCAGCGGCCGAATTTCGACTGCACCATCAGAGCGTTAGCTCAAGGGCATTTTAAATTCAGTATGTATACCTTCGAAATTTACTAAAGTAGTCCATTAGGATTTATTCTGAAACAACGAAACCGAAGTTTAGAAATATTTTAATATCTCCGATATTATCAATAGACTAAGTATTATCGAACCCCAGAACAACGTGTTCTTCAGTAACATGAACAAAATTGGTACGCTTATGATTTGGTTTGACGAGTGCAAAGACTTTGAGCCACTAGCCACTTGTCTTGCTTCAGTCGCATTTGAAAGCCATTTTGTCGACTGTTTCTTCAATTTGACTCCAAACTACGGATACATGAAAGATTAGGTTAGTGGTCCACCCTGAAAAGCGATCGCTTGACTTGTTCGCACGCATTGAATCTATCACGACTTCAATGCCAAATGACAATGCCGCAAATTTCACTAACAATTAGTTACAATTATTGATGCAATGCTAAGTGTTAGCTTTGAGGCATTCCAATTAGACTTATTTGTTATCAACTGGCCACTCCGTCCCACATATCGTGACAGGCGCTTCGGGTTCGAATTCCATATTGTATTTTCAAGCCAAAAATGATTTAGACCCAGTCCTTCGATCCGCGTCGTCTAGGTTTATGAACTATTCACTTTTTTGGGACGCTTAGATCGCTTCATGAACTGTGGGGCGTATCAGTCGTAAATCTCAGACAGCATTCAGGGCGCGTGTTGGAAAAATTGGTGCAACGCGGTTGCCCGACGATTTGCGACGAGGCCATGCGCTGTTACGCGGTGATGAATGGACCGTGGAAGCCAAAAAAATCAATTGCCTTTATTGCGAGTGAAGCCCTCCGACCTGCAACAAGCCGCGGAAACGCCGGCAAAGTAAAACAACGAGGCAACAGGGCAGGGGCTATAAGTTCTAAAGACGTTTAAATAGTTACTTGGGTGTGTTAACAATTAGCTACTGGTCGCCAGGATCGCGCACTGACGGTCACGGATACCGACTACCGTGTCTCTTCGGTGATCAATCTAAGCTTACGTTTTTGGGTGGGGAACATTTTGGCGGCGCTTGAATATGAGCGAGTGTATAAGGACAAACAGGATAAGTTTTCAGAATTCAAGTGTATTGATTTCCGCGCGACAATTTTGTTGCGAAGACAAATAATGACATGATCGCAATAGTCAGAGGCCAAATCAAAGCTGTGAATACCGCGATTGCGACCGTAAATCTTGTACATCTGTTTGTTTCGAGAAGTTCAGCCAAGCTCAGTAACAAAAAAATCAATCCAATTGATATGTAACCCAAAAGCGCTATGAGCAACAAAAAAAATAGCACGATTATTCTCCGTAAAAATCTCGCCGCAGAAACGACGCTTCGCAAACGTTAACGATTATATCGGAAATCAAAAAAAAATTAAAGAAAAATTAACTTTGAGTAGGCGCAAAAATGTTAGTCGAATTTGATGTCTTTGACTACAGCATTGCACCGTTTTCATGTTGACATTACATAGTTTAGCGATAAGAGCTACATGCGACCCTAAGATCAGATTTTGAGTATTGTCCGTGGTCAAATAGAGACCCTCTGTACCTGCTGTTGGAGTCGGTTCAGATCGATCTGCTGCAGAAAAAGGTTGGGTATTCTAGAGCCGGTGCTACACTTAGGTGCTTCTGATCGCAAAAACTACCTAGTTTTGACCGGCGACTCTAACCTGTGATCCGATCGCTTAGAGTTATTTGCAGACCCTCCTGATAGTCGCTTGGCCAAAGTTCTTGAATTAACCGGAATGTCGAACGGTCTGCTGGGACATCGACGAGCTCGAGGTAGACGTGCCGATCCACCGGGTTTATGCGAAACGACTCCTGTCAACAAGCAAAGCGGTTCTACTTGGTTAGACCTACACACATATGACTTGCGCCTAATGTGTACCAATCGACAGCAAGTGTTCGCTCGTTCAATATTAGGCATGCGGCTTTCGCGGGGTTGTGTCGAGCGAATGAGCGCGATTTCGAAAACCATGGCAGGTAGGTTGACTGAGCAGCGGTTCGATCCGCTCATACGCGGGCTGGCAAATCTGGTCATCTGAGTTAGAGCAACCGAAATGAGGCTGCAGCTACCGCATTTCTGGGCGCCTTAGGCCTAGCGAAATCTTTGTTCCTAGAGCGTTTTGGCGAGCGGTCTGTATCCGCCGCTCTAAAAAGTGTTGCGATACGACATAAAACATGTCTTTTACGGGACGAGGCATTTTTGCCGATATGGGTGTGAGATGGAACCTGCGAGGGCTTGATCGAAAGACGCTAACGTTGGGAATAATCCATTCTTTATTTGTTTATTTTCCGCGAAATAACCTCCAAAACCAGATTTATTTTTGAAATTGGAATCGTGTATCTTGAATTTTGTTCCAAAAAATACCAACCGCACGAAGAAAATGAAAGACAATACTGAGGGATCCGAGTCACTTACGACCAAATCCATGAAAGGATTCTTTTGGTTATTGTCTGGGGCCGGAGCCCAGGCCGGACTAAAATTTCTTGTCCTCGCCGTTCTTGCGAGACTTCTCTCACCCACTGAATTCGGCGTCGTAAGCGCAGCCTTGATAGTTGTCGCACTTGCCGAACTTTTCACTCAGATTGGCGTCGCGCCCGCCGTCGTGCAGGCGTCAGACTTGCCTCAGAAAAAGATCCATACGGCAACCAATCTGACGATCATTGCCGGCCTCGTGTCGGGCGCCGCGCTGTACTTTTCAGCCGGATTGATTGCCGCACTTTTTGAGATAGCCGCTGTCGAGCAGGTGGTCCAAGCCTTTTCGGTCATCTTCCTTATCAACGGAGTGGCCGTCGTCCCTGAGGCGCTCCTTCAACGTAAAATGCGTTTTCGCGAACTTGCTCTGGTCACCTTAGTAAGCTACTTGCTTGGCTATGCATTGGTAGGAATCTCGCTCGGTTATCTTGGTTTTGGCATTTGGGCCCTGGTTTGGGCAAACATCTCCCAACAACTCGTCAAAAGCGTTTTGTTCGTGACACTCGAACCCAAAGCAATGGGTCTTGCACTGGATTGGACCTCCGTCAAGCAACTGTTCCGCTTCGGCGCCGGCGTTACACTCTCCCGGTTTGGTAACTACACGGCCCTACACATTGACTACTTTATTGTAGGCCGCTGGCTGGGTGCTGAGGCCCTCGGGATCTATTCGCGTTCTTACATATTGGTTGTGCAACCGGCACAATTGTTAGGATCGGCGGCAGAGAAAGTTCTTTTCCCGGCTCTTTCATCGTTGCAACAGGAGAAAGAGAGGGTTTTAAGAGCGTATTATCGTGCAACTGCGATAATCGCCATGACAAATTTCCCCGCCACTGTCGTCCTCGCAACCCTCGCGCCCGAGATCATTTATCTTGTGCTTGGCAGTCAATGGGATCTCGCGGTTGCTCCTTTCCGCATCCTTGTTTACGCGCTGGTTTTCAGGACCGCCTACAAGTTGACCGGCACTGTCCTTCGCGCGCAAGGAAGCGTTTATCTGCTTGCGCTTTGGCAGTGGATTTACGCGGGTCTGGTACTTTTGGGGGCAGGGGTTGGTGCTCAGTGGGGTCTCAACGGAACGGCTACAGGGGTGTCTGTTGCAATCTTTGTCGCTTTCTGGCTCGGTGTTCTCTTCACAAGCTACGCGGCCCAGACGGAGATCAAAATAATCTTCGGAATATTAATGCGTTACTTGAGCGTCGCTTTGGTGCTTTACTATATACTCTACCTTGTCCGAATGCAGTGCATCGCGATGGGTTTTAATGCGTTTTCTGTCACACTTATCGTATCTGCGGTCGCTGGAGTCTTTATGCTAGCTGTTTGGTTTTTTGTTCCGAAGGTGTTTGGAGAGGAAGGCGAGTGGCTAAGGTCTAGAATTGCGCCCAAACTAGGCAAGATTTATCAGAAATTACCCTTTGATGCGTGAACGGCTTTGACGGCTTGGATGTGGATACATTGTTCACTAATCAATTTTCTGAGAATTTGCGGTTACGCACCTGGTATGCGGCGCTGCGCATTGTCGCGATGCGTAACGTCAATCGGATCGTGATGGCCTTTTGCTGTGGAGAGTGTGTCAACCACTCTGAATTAACCAATAAACAGACAGCTTGTTTGGTTGAAGCAAATTAACGTTAATTGTAAATTCGTTTGATTTCGGCTTAAACAAGCGTATTGTTGCTGTGCGGTAGCCGGGAGTTAGTTAGTTTTCGATGACTATTATGCGAAGCGTGTTTCGAGGGTTGCTTACTTTTGCAGCTGCGATTTGCGCAGTCTTCAGTTACACCGCCGTGCCGTCGATTGCCTCTGAGTACGAGCTTCGGCCAGGCGACGAAATTTCATTCTCGATCCTCGCCCTGCAGGAACTCAATGCGACTGCGAGAATTGACAAGAGTGGACAGTTGAAGCTACCGCTGTTCGGTTGGGTGGACGCTTCTGATATTACTCTGCGCGAACTTGAGGAGGAGTTGAAGGCGACTGCGAGCACCGGCAACATCTTCTATATCGACCGCACGGACGGAGGCGAATTCACCGTTGTAGTCCAACCTGAAGAAGTCTATCTGACACTCCTCGAAGTTGAGCCTGTCTTCGTGTATGGAGATGTCGATCGCGCTGGGTCCCTGAAGTACGCTCCGAACCTTGACGTTCGGAAGGTCTTGGCGCTCTCGGGCGGAATCGGACGCACGCGAGAGCCGCTGTCCGCGAGAGAGGAAAGGTCTCTCGCGGTACTCGAGGCAAATTATAAGAAAACTTCAGCATCCTACATCGCTGCATTGATCGATCTTCTAAAGCTACGAGCCCAGGAACCCGGCTCAGAAACGGATCTAACAAGCGAGATTGAAGGGCTCAAGCTCAGTGATTCGGCAAAGACCGAGATTCGGAAGGCGGTAGAAAAGCTTTTCGCGGCCGAGCAACAAGCCGAAGCCGAGGAAGCTAGGTACCTTGAACAAGCGATTGAAAACAACTGGCGCCGTATCGAAGCCCTGAGGGAGCAGCTAAACAAGGAGCAGGAAGGCGTTGAGATTGATGCCCTGCGGCTGGAGCGATTCAATACCAGCGCGAGCGGCGTAAATCTCAACAACCAGCGAGCGACAGACGCGAAACGACGTCTTTTGTTGTCTTCTTCCGGTGCGCTTGAAACAAGGGCGGCGCTAGCAAACGCGGAGGTTAGGCAGGCCGACTTTGTGAGCCGCCTTGATCAGATGAGTTCTGGAAAACGAGTGCAGACGCTTAAATCGCTGAACTCCGCCAAGCGAGAGGTGCGACGTATTGAAGCCGACCTTTCAGGCATTGCCGCGCAAATAAAAGCCGTCACGAACCAGGAGCCGGAGGTCCCGCAAAGGTCACCGGAGCTTACATTCGAAATTCATCGCAAAGGTGATATCATGATCACCGGGAGCGCTTTGGATTTGAATACGCACGTAGAACCTGGAGACGTTGTTCTGTTCAAGATTGTCAGAGCAGAAAACTGAAAATCGGGGCCAGATTTCTTAATCCGGTTAATGATTAGTGCCCGAATTTATACGCAATGGCAGTCAAGATGGAAACTCCATTGGAATTTCTAAACAGTCATTTTGAGAGATTGTGGAACTAAAATGCTGGAGCAGACAAGATATTTTCTTCCCGGCCCTTCGCGGGAACAAGTAAATTACGAGGTCAATGATCCTGTCGGGTCAGCACCCGTCGTTGATTTCGGCTATGTTTTCATGGTCATCCGCAGGCGGTTTAAGCTCATTTTGAGCATGATGTTGCTGGCTGCGGGTGTCGGCCTGCTGGTCTATTATTCGGCGACCCCGCTTTACGAGAGCAAAGCTCGTCTCATTGTTGAAAAACGTAGTATTGACACCCTTCAAAGAGATTCAGTTCTGAATTTTCCCTCACTAAATACCTCAGAGGCAGACAGTCAGCTAGAGGTTATCAAATCCGACAGCCTGGTGCGCGAGGCCGTGGTCAACTTGGATCTTATGTCGTATCCGATCGTGCCGTCCCCTATGAAGAAGCTGCAATCCGAGTTGTCTGTGATGGCCGACGAACATCTGGAAAGCTTCGAATTCGTTTCTCGATTCCTGGAGCAGGAAGAATTCCTACCAATGGTTCAGAACCTCGTCGATCTGGTCCAAAAGCGGATGACTGTGCGCCGCGTGGCGCTCAGCCACGTTTACACGATAGAAGTCACTTGGGAAGATCCTGTTCTGTCGGCGAACATCGCCAATGGAATAGCCCAAGCCTACATAAATGATCGCCTGCGCCGGCGCGAGGCTGAAACAAAGGAAGCCATTGCCTGGCTGGAAACGCGACTAGAGGAGCTGCGCATTCAGGCAGAGGAGGCGAAGGACAACGTTGCGCAGTTCCGGTTGAACAACAACATCGTGGAAGCTGGGCGCGAGGGTCTTCTTGTTGGGCAGCAACTGGCATCTCTGAGCAGGCAAATTTTGGATGCCGAAGCGGAAGCGCAAAAAGCCCTCGAGGAGACGACTCGCTTTAGGGTCGTGAATCTGGAAAACATAAACACGGCGCCGCTGCCATCCACATCCGAGACGGAAAACCTTGTGGAGCTGCGCGATGAGCTCGCGCGACTTGAAGAGGAGTGGCTAGCCGCAGAAACACAGTTTGGATCCAATGGCCGGCTGGCAAGGGAAAAGGAAGCGGAAATCAACAGCGTAAGAAAGCGCATGGCTGCCGAGATCGAGCGCGTGCGTGCAGTATTGAGTTCCAACTACGGATTTGCCGCGTCACGCCTTGAGAATCAGCGCCAAAAACTCAATCAACTGACTGAATTAGCGACGACAGTGGGTAGCGCGCAAGTAAATCTGGAAGCGCTCCAAAGCGAAGCGGAAGTCTACCAGAATATTTATGACAGCTATCTGCAGCGTTACATGCAGACGGTCCAACAGCAGACCCTTCCTACTTCCGACGCGCGCATTATCAGCCCTGCTGTCCCTGCGGAGTACGACACCGTTTCCGGTTCCAAGATAATGATGATGGCCACGTCGATAGGATTGTGTTTTGGCCTTGCAGCAGCTCTCGTACGCGAACGCATGGATCGCAGCGTTCGCACACTGCAACAACTTAGAATGGCCTCCGGAACAATTGTTTTCGGTGTCCTTCCACGTCTACCTCGCGCTTATTCGAAAGGGGCGGACGCCTTGAGGAACGGCAATCGTCTGCCGACTGAGGGCCGGTATATAGCGAACGATGCCCGGTACCGTATCGTTGTGGATGAACCACGATCGCGTTTCAGCGAAACGATTAGGCGGATAAAGGTAGATATGGACAATGTGCGGTCGCTGTCGACCAACGTGACCGTAGGGTTCATATCCGCTGGATCCAACAATACCAGGGGCATTGTTGCGGGCAATTATGCCCACTTGCTTGCGGCCACCGGTATTTCCACGCTTCTGATCGATCTGGATTTTCACCACAGCTTGCTCTCGCGTGCGCTCGCCCCGGGAGCAGCGGATCAGGCATTCGACCCCTATTCGTCTGTCGACATGAAGAAGGTCGAGGCCGCGATCTGGAATGACCCGCATTCCATTCTTAATTTTCTTCCCGCAAGCAACGTGGACGATCCGAACTCGGACGCACTCGCATTCGTGAACATCGATCAGATTGGTCACATCCTTATGCAGCTGGCTAACAAGTACCAGCGCATCGTGATTGACATGCCTCCCTTGCAGGAGAGCTCGGATGCTGCGGCACTCGCCGATCTTGTGTCCGGTTATGTGCTGGTTTCGGAATGGGGTAGGACCACAATCGACAGTGTTGCACGGCAAGTCTCGGAATCCGGGATCCCTGCAGGAAAAGTCACCGGGGCTGTGCTGGGCGACGTGGATCTTGAGAAATACAAGAAATATGAACGCCTAGGCTAATTACGCCGAAGCATTAAAACTCAAATTAACCTTTGATAAAGACGATAAATCCGCTAGCTGCTGTTGCAGCTAACGGATATTTTTTGTCAAAAACACAATGTGGTCAAATTATCGCTTAGGCTTTAATGTTGCGGCGCAACGTGCTGATTGTCGGGCAGGCAATAACGGGTGCGTAACCGCTATTGGCGATAGGTGGAGGATCAGCGAATGACGAAGACGCTATGGGTTTCCGCAAATGCATCCAGCGGTAACGACGGATCCAGTTCAACGCCCTTCAGTTCATTCAAGGAAGCCTTAAAAGTTGCCGAGCCTGGCACCACAATCATGGTCATGCCCGGAATCTACGAGGAAAACGTCTTCGTGAGAAAAAGCGGCACACCCGACAATCCGATTGTGATCAAGTCCGCTGACGGACCGGATTCGACGATCATCAAACCGGCAAGCTCGAAGTACGACACGTTCGATGTCGGCGGTGCAGACCATATCACGATCGATGGGTTCACCATTCATGTACCTGAGTCAGAAAAGAACGGTATCGTTGTCTACGCCAAGGGCAAGGGCGAAGATTTCAACACGGCAAGCTACGTCACGATTTCAAACAATTTGATTGTCGGCGGCAACGGAGACGGGATCAAAGGTTCGAAAGCCGAATACCTGCTCATCGATAACAACGTGATCACCGGTCACACCGGTACGGAGGAAGCGATCGACTTTGTCGGGGTGAAACACGCGGTCCTCACGCGCAACAAGATCCTGGACAACGCCAACCAAGCCGTGGTGTTCAAGGGCGGCAGCGAAGACATCTATTTTGTCGACAACATAGTCGACGGCACCAGAAAGTCGGGCATCGAGATCGGGGGCTATACTGAGCTGCCTTATTATTGGCCCGGCTTTCTGGAAAGCGGCCAGAGTTTTGAAGCCAAGGATGTCCTGGTCTCGGGCAATATCATCACCAACACCGGTGGCACCGGGGTGCGCATCATCGGCGGCCAAAACATCGATGTCGTGGCAAACGAAATTTCCGAGAACGACAATTACGTCGTCTCGATCGACGATTCCAGCAAGTATCACGACAGCACTTGGGTCAGTGGAAATATCCTGTTCGAAGGCAACAGCGTGGATCGCAGCAACTGGTTCAAGAACCGCAGTTCCGGCGATGACATCGAGGAGATAGGGAACTACAGCGATGGACGTGACTTGAATGTCGGGCCCGGCGACGACGCCTCTATTGGTCCCGCCCACGAGATCTATTACCAGTGGGTGCAGCAGGTGTCTCCGCAAGAGGAGCGCGCAGATACCGACGGGTCCAGCGAGAACGATGTCGACAAAACGGCGCCTGTAGACGAAGACGCCACGCCCGCAGATGAAAACGCCACGCCCACGGACGAAAGCTCCGCACCGGTCGACGAAACCCCTACCAAAGACGAGGCATCGTTCGACAGCGAGCCTTCTCAGCCGGCGATGACAGGTGAGGAGCTCGTTGGCACGAACGGCCGCGACAAGATGAAAGGCAGCGATGGGAACGACTATCTTATGGGCCACGCGGGCAATGATGAACTGACAGCGCGTGACGGCGACGACGTCCTGGACGGTGGCGCGGGCGATGACAGGCTCAAGGGTGAGGAAGGCGATGATGTCCTCCTTGCAGGGGCAGGCGATGATCGTTTGAACGGTGGCGAGGGCGACGACTTTCTGTTCAGCGACGAAGGAGATGACAGACTGAAAGGAGAAAAAGGGCAGGATATTCTTCTTGGTGGGTTCGGCGATGACGAACTTGATGGCGGTGACGGAAACGACTTCCTGTCGGGCGGCGGCGGAGATGACCAGTTGAAGGGCGGGGACGGAGACGACACGCTCTTTGGCGGCGAGGGAAGTGATGAACTTGAGGGCGGCGACGGCGACGACGTCTTGGCGGGCGGCTTGGGCGAGGACTTCCTCAAGGGCGGAAAAGGGGCGGACAATTTTGTTTTCGACAACGTCGATGCCGTGGACACCGTCGAGGACTTCAATTTGTTGGAAGACCACTTGAAGATCGAGATCGACGGGGTGAGGAGCTTGGACGATCTGACGATTGTGACGGACAAGAACGGAGACACCCAGATTCTTGTCGTAAAAAGCGGCGTGGAACATCTTACGATCGTCCTGGAGGACGTCGACAGTTCAGACCTGACAGCCGATCATTTCATATTTTAGATATTCGCGGTCCGAGTGATCATGAATTCCGCGTGGCCAGCCTCTGGCTGGCAGATCGCTTGCAGTGTACGTGTGCGGGCCATCGGCTCATGACAGTTGCGCCGTCCGCCGTCATTGTCTGATTGAAAACCGCACTGAATTTCGCCTCCCGGCGTCCCGCCGCGGTATCCTGGACAGACGGGACAATAGATCGCAATTGGCCTTTTGTTTGCGAGCGGTCTTACTGGTCAATTCCACCTATCTGCGCCCATCGGTTTTTCGCGCAATGCTGATTAACATTTGGACACATGTGCCCAAAATTTAGGATGTTTTTGCTTGCCGACGGTCTTGGAACGGAAATTAACTTTGAGACCAATTTGGTTTTAAGTTCGATTGAAAGTCGCAGCTTAACGTTTTACTAATATCAAGATTTTTTGTTTTTTGTTTTAAGGAGGTTGCAGCGTGTCCAGTGTGCGCAACGATCTTAGTGCCTTGGTCGGCGAAGCAGGTTATGTCGATGACGCCGACCTCGTAACAGGCATATCTACCAGAAGATTCTATTCCGAGACGGGCGACCTGACCGGAACAATGATCATTTCGGGCGGCAACCCCGAATTGACCGTGTTCTATGATGCTTCCGGTGCTCTGCTTGGTTCCAAAGAGGTAACGACGCATCCGGAAAATTTCAAAGTCATCATATGTTTAGACGCATCTGGAGCGCAGGTCGAATGGACCCGGATCACCCCGCGCGACGATTACACCCTGATCGAGAACCGCGATGCCGACGGCAACCTGATCGGGGCAACCAAGGAAATCCACAGTGATACGCAGACCGGCTATCAGAAATACGATAGCGACTGGAAACTGACCGATGCTTATCTCGAAACGAACAACGCCCCGGGCTACAACAAGGTGGAGCATTACGGACCGGACTGGACGCTGGTTTTGCGGGTCACCACGATTGTGAGCGACGGCGGTAACCGCGAGTCCGTCGAATACGCTGACGAGACCGGCGTTACCAGCGCGAAGGTCACCACGAAATCCGCCGAACACACTCTGATTGAAAATTACGGCCCGGATTGGGAACTGCAAGGCGCGGTCAAGAAGATCCATTCGGCCACCCAAATCGGCGAACATGTCTACGACGCCAACTGGAACCTGTTGTCCGCGAGCCTCCTCACCATGAGCGCGCCGGGCTACACGAAGGTGGAAGAGTGGGGTCCGGGCTGGACCCTGATCTCCCGGGTTACGACGATCATCAGCGACGGTGGAAACCGGAAGTCGGTGGAGTACGAAGACGCGTCCGGAGTTACGATGGCGACCGTCACTACGGTCAGGGATGACTACACCCTGATCGAGAACTACGGTGCCGACTGGGTTCTGGAGAGCGCTGAAAAACACTTCGACACTAATAAAAAACAGAGCATCCAGGTCTACGATAGCGACTACAAACTCGTCTCCGCCCACCTAAAGACGGACAATCTCGAGGGCGTTACCACCGAAGAGAAATATGGTCCCAACTGGTTTCTGCTATCGAAGCTCTGGGTCAAGGTAGACGGCGATACCACGCACACCAGGTTATACGAGAACGGTGCAGGAAATCTCAGTTGGCGGTCCGAGAAGACGGGCGATGGCGAATCGGCCTACACCATGTATAGGGTCTACGACAAACCTGTTATACTGACCGGTGACGAAGGTGTCGACAAAATGAACGGCGGTGACGAGAACGACCAGCTTTTCGGTCTCGGCAACGACGACAAACTGATCGGAAACGACGGTGACGATCTCCTCGATGGTGGTGACGGCAATGACAAGCTGTACGGCAAGAACGGCGAGGACACACTCATCGGTGGCGACGGCGACGATTATCTCAGCGGTGGCTCTGATGACGATACGTTGATCGGAGGGCTTGGCCGGGACATTTTGAACGGTGGCGGCGGCTATGACACATTCGTCTTCAAAGACGTGAATGAAAGCCTTTCGGGTGCTCCTGAGCGGGATATCATCACAAGCTTCGGTTCCGGGAAGGACAAGATCGATGTGAGCAGTATTGACGCGAATGGAGCAAACCCCGGTAATGCCGCGTTTCAGTTTATTGCTACCGAGGCGAGCAATTTCAGTGGGGTCGCCGGCGAACTGATTTGGGAGCGGATTTTTGCCGAAAACATCACATTGATCTCGGCGGATGTGGACGGCGATCAGAGTGCTGATTTCGAGATAGCCCTGCAGGAGTTTGAAATCATGACTGCAGGCGACTTCATTCTCTAAGCGACGGTTTCTAACCAAAATCCAATGCGAACCTGACAAATGCGCTGGCTTCACGTGTTTGCCAAGTTTTCTTTGTGGCGAGTATAGTCGTCATTACTGAACAGGCGACCCGTTGAACAGTTTCGGAGCTCCGACAGCGACGTGTTGCCTAGGCGCCGTACGTGTCCAAGGGGAATTTATGAAAGTCGGCATCTTAACCTTCCACAGAACCTCGAATGACGGATCAGTCCTGCAGAACTGGTGCATGCAACGACTGTTGGAAGCTCTGCCCTCCCAACCCGTGGTGGAAACGATAGACTTTCGCGACCGTCACAGGGAGATACAGGAGTTTAGCCGCCTCAGGAGGCGGCGTTTTCCCTTCTTTCAAGCGTCCGCGGTCCGGAAAATGATCGGCCTGCGGCGGTTCTTGCGCGAAAACATTTCGCTTTCAAAGAGCATCAACACATCAACCCTGGACACTGGCCGCCAATTCATCCAGCGACAGGGCTATGGCGCCGTCGTGAGCGGCAGCGATACGGTCTGGCAGATCTCCAAGATCGGCGACACGCAGCCGCCCCACATCTACTTTCAGCCCGGGTTTCAGAGCGGTCAGAAGGTTGCCTTTGCCGTGTCTTCGGATCCGATTGCCGATATCTCTCTCTTTGACGACCCTCAAAGACTGGAGGCGTTGGCAAAAGCGGTCGACGCTTTCGACTTTATCGGTGTTCGTGATGAGCCGACACGCCGCATGGTGGAAAGGCTGGGCATCGATGCCACCAGAATTCACTTCACGCCTGATCCGACTGTCTACGTCGACTTTGAAGAGCTGGTTGAACGGCCTGTACAGGTCGCGGACGAGCGCCCGATCGCAGGGGTGGCCCTCGGATCCCGGAAAGCGTCCCATATGGTCTCGGAAATCCTCCTGGACAGAGGCTGGCGCGTCGTAAATCATCTGGGTGTCGCCGCCAGTGGTGCCGAAACCCCCCCGGGCCGGGAAAGCCTCGGGCAGCGCCTTGGCCGGTTCGCCACTCAAAAACTCATGATAACCGACCGTTTTCATTCAAGCATCTTTACCTTGAAGCTTGGGTCTGCACCGGTGATCTTTGTGGAGGACACCCAAAAGTGGCCGGAGCCGAACAGCAAGGGCAGGGACCTTTTCGAGCGCCTCGGCTGCGGAGACTTCGTCTGGCGGATCGGATCAAATCCGCAGAAGGAGTTTGCCGAGCTCTATGACGCGGCGGAGGCTTGGCGCAGCGATCCACGTGACATGATGACCCGGTTTGAGGCGTTGCGCGAAAGCGGAAAGCCGGCTCTGGATGCGTTGTCCAGATTGATCTGACAAGCGTGTCGCGTCGGCACCGGACGCGTTCCGCCAGCAGACAGCTGCACCGGACGCTCTCGCACGCCGGCCTTTTCAGAAAGTCCAGGATCAGGACCCTATTACTTGGTCGAATTGGCATCGCAAACGGCGATGAGCTGCCAGGAAAAGCGCGACAAGTGGGCTTAATGGCCGGGTGAGAGATTTGACGCCGCGGATCCAAGCCCGTTTTGCTTCGCTTCGGGCCAGGGTGACTTTGCCCGGCAACTTCGTTGCAAATCCTTGGAAACCGGACGGTGCCCGGCAGCTTTGCGTCTCGTTTCCGAACATATTCATCTCTGCCAATGCAACTAGTGCCCATTTGGAGATTACGAAACCACTTGATAGAACCAGATCAGCGCATTTTCAAGGCGCGACGCGCAGGCCGATATGGGATATCGGGCAAGCGCCGCAACGAGGGAGATGGGCTGAGTTGGCCCACCGAAGGCCGGGTTTCAGGCCCGACGGACGTCAATGCGTTCCGCCGCCGGTCAGCCGGACCGCCGCACGGATCTCGCCTGGCCGGCAGACCCGGAAACCGGGTCAAGCGGCTCCGTATTCTCCAATAGGGCTCTAAATTGGTGGTACTGACCCCAGGCGGGTTTGCCGGCGCTGTCCGGCGCACAATGTGCCGATTGCGCCGGGATCAAAAGTGCTGGCCGAAAAAACTTATTGAGCCGCAGCAACATTTGAAGCGGACGGTCTCCGTCGAACCTCGGCCCTCAAGCTGGAAAAAAGGTCGAGGAGCCCTTCGGTGTGCGCTTCGGGCGAATACGTCGTAAGGGCGGTCTGCCGGCAATTGTATGAAAGACGCTTCATTTCAACCGGATCGTTGCAAACACGCGCCAGCTGTTCCGCCAGAGAGGCCGGGTTTCCCGGTTCCGCCAAATAACCGTCGATCCCGTTTTGCACGCAGACTGCGAGAGATCCGATATCGGAGGCGACCACCGGCGTACCGCAGGCCATGGATTCCACCAGCGTGTTCGGCAGGTTCTCGAACCAAAGCGCTGGCAGGACGGCACATTTCGCGCCCCGGAGGAGGTCCGGCACCTGTTCGGGCGGGAGATTGCCCATAAACTCAACCTTTTCGTCCAGATTGAGCCGCGCCACCCGCGCTTTCAATTGCGCCACGTAGTCCTGATTGTGACCTGCGCCGGCGATCTTGAGGTGCGGCACGGCGATGTTCCGGTCGCGCAAAAGCGCAAGCGCGTCGAGCAGGACCGGTATCCCTTTCGGCCGGTCCAGGCGGCCCAGACACACAATATAGTCTCGCGATGCACCAGTCTCAGGTGGCGAGAACCGGTTGGTGTCGGTGAAGGTAGGCAGGCAGACGAGTTTTTCCCTCGGGTAGCCCGCCTCGACCATCATTTCCAACATGAACGCGTTCGTGACGACATACTTGTCGATGAGGTCGTAAAACCCTGCCATTCGATGGTAAAGCCGCGCTGCTGCTTCGAGCGCCGACATCGGCAGGCTGCCCTTGACGCAGCGGTGGCGGACGCTCGGCCAGATATTGCCATGCTGGCAAAGCGTGCAAGGCTCTTCATTGCGAAGGCAGTGGAGTTCGGGGCAAAAGGCGCCGTAATCCGAGATCCGGACCACCAACGGGATGCTTCGTTTCTTGATTCCAACCAGCAGGGACGGCGACATTTTCCGCAAGTAATAGAGTACGTAAGCAATGTCGGGTCTGGTCTCGTCGATCATCCTGCCAACCGCACGCTCCACCTCGGGTGAGTAAAAAAGCCGGGACAGCGTTCGCGCGATCGTCTTGGGGGTTTTGGACTGTTGATCGAAATAGACTTCGTCCTCACCTGCCAGCGGCGGGACGAAGTATTTTGCATAGGGGCTCTCGACATTCTTTGCGTAGGTAATCGAGAAAGGCATCACGTGATGCCCGCGTTCCTCCAGATGACGCGTAATGTTAAAAAGGTAGCGCTCTGGTCCACTGGAAACAAAATAGCGATAATTCGCGATTAGTACCTTCATGGACTTCACTCTTTCCGGCGAAAGGTCTCACCACACAGCCGACTTGATCTGTTTCCAAATGCTTGGCCGGAACAGCTTGGTTCCAGCTCCCTGGCGTAGATCAGAGCAGGGAGCTGGACAATATGCAAATCCGAGGCTTGGCCCTAGCCGGCAAGAGCCATTTCGTCCTGCCAGTGTTCGGAAACCAGCTGATAGGTCGAGCGGATATTCCCGCGGCTCGACGCACCGAATACGATCGATTCGATGTTCGGCTGCCGGCAGACCCATTCGATCGCCTCCGCGGCCGGGATCGCACCGGACGCGAGCACAGACATGGCAACCGGACGGAAGGGCCGTTGCTTCAGAGTGTTCTCGTAGGATTCCAGGCCACCGGACATGCGAAAACCGATCTTGTTGATGTTGGAACAGACGATCGGATTTTTCACTCCGACGCGATCGAGCGTGTCCAGCAGCGTGGGCAGGTTCATCGTGATGTAGCCGGGCTCCGCGTTGTAGCGCTCCCGGATATACCCGTCAAAAATCCGGAATGCATCGTCGAAACCCAGACCCATCAGGAAATCGACAATCACGTTCTGCAGGAAAATCACGGGTGTCTCGAGGTCCCGGAACATTTTCATTTCCGCGTCGATAAGAAGCGTCGCCGCACCTTCGATGTCTTTTTTGGCGAACGACATTCCACCGCGCAAGGCCGCGTCGAGCATCCCGCCGTCGGGCAACATCTTTTTCGCCGCGCCGAGCATACCGTATTCAGTTACCGCGTTCGCATATTTATGCGCGTAAGGCATGCAGGGATAAAACTTGAATCCTTCATATCGCGAAGGGTTCGCACGCACATGGTCGCAGATTTCCGCAATCCGGCCATGCGTCGTGCACATAAAAGTGCGAATGCCCTCGTCATATGCGATATCGATGACGTCAATTATCGCCTGGATGTCCTGGAACCGCATGGCTTGCGACCGCGCTTTCTCTTCGGACATATGGTTCACACCAAAAAACTGGTTGTCACCCAGCAGCAATCGATCCAGAGTCATAAACTTCTTACCTCAACTTGGATTTAGCTGGCCAAACCGAACCAGCGCCGGACAGGGTTGCCTGGCTTGACTTTGACCGGCTGCGAGCGAACGGCTGACGAGGAGCCGCTTCCCTGCGCATCCGCGATGAGCATTTCAATCACGCTGTCTGTTTGCAGGGCCGATTCGAACGAATTGACAGGGGTAAGCCCTTCTTGAATTGTGCGAACAAAGTAATCGAGCTGTGCCGAGTACTCTTCACCGCGAACGTAAAACCAGACTGATTCCGTCAATTCCGTCGTGTATTTGACATTCCAGCCAAGATCGTAGCCTTCCGGCAGCGTCGCCGTGTCACGCAGGTAAACCTGAATTTCCTGACGATCGGCAAAAATCTTGCCCTTCGTGCCCCAGATCGAGATCCTGGTGGTCATCTTGCGGTAGGCTTCGTCGCTCCAGTTCACCGACAATTGCGCCGTCTGTCCGCCCGCAAAACTCAATGACGCATACACTTCGTCCTCGGTTTCCTTGGAGAAGACCTTCGCCAGCATAGTACCGCCGACCCCGGTCGGCATGCCGAAGTACCAATTGACCAGGTTGATCGGATGCGCCGCGTAGTCATATAGACATCCGCCGCCCTCCGTGCGCTTGTTCCGCCACGTGGACGTTTGAGGCCGCAAAACAACCGGACCGTAGGCTTCAGCCTGGATATGGCTGACATCACCGACCGTGCCGCTGTCAAGGAGTCGCTTGACCTCGCGGAACGTCCCGATGAACCGGTTGTGATACCCGACCTGGTTCACGAGGTTGCGCTCCTCTGCCATGTCGGTAAGTTCACCGCCTTCCTCTGTGGACAGGACGAAGGGTTTTTCGCAAAAAACGTGAATGTTGTGCTCGAGCGCCTTGCGCACCATCGGGGCATGAAACCGCGAGGGTGTCGCAATGACAACGGCGTCCAGCTCAACGTCTTTCAGCATCTGGTCGAAATCGGTAAAGATCTTGACTCCGGTGTAACGCGCCAGGACATCTAGTAGATACTTGGCTGAATCACAGACCGCAGCGACCTCTACGTCGGGGTGGGCCCGAATGATGGAAAGGTGCGACAGCCCCATTTTTCCGAGCCCGACAACCGCTACGCGCATGGATAACCTCCAGTAAAAATTAAAGCTTAAAGACTTGCATTGGTTGTTTCGATGGGTTTGCCTGCCGCCTTTGACGGGCTCTGCTTGCCTTCGAGCAACTCCAGGAACAGGGCTTCGTAGTCGTGGGCACACTTGTCCCAGTTGAAGACTTCCTGTGTCCGTTCCTGTCCTGCCTTGCCCAGACGTTTCATCTCTTCCGGGTTGTCGAGAGCGAACTGCAGTTTTTCGCGCAGATCCTCGATATCACCCTGCTTGAAGCTCAGCGCGGTGTCGCCGACCGCGTAAAGGTTCTCCTGGATGTCGCTCGTGATCATCGGGACGGCGAGCCCCATGTTCTCCAGAACGACGGGGGAGAGGCCCTCGATGTCTGAGGGTTGGACGTAGGTGTAGGCGTTCTTCATGATCGTGAAGAGCTTGGCCCCGAAAATGAAACCCGGGAACTTGATGCGCGGGTCTTTGGTGGCCATGATTTCTTTTTCATAGGCCGCCGGATTGGGCGGGCCGCCAACCATCAGAAGCTTTTTGTCCGTATCGATTTGCTCGAAGGCGGGCACAAGATAGTGCAGCCCTTTTTCCGGAATGAACCGGCCTACGAACAGGATGTATTCGTTCGGCTTGACACCGAGTTCCACTAGGATCGTTGGATCCTCCTCGAACTCGGGAACTTCCGCCCCCCAGGAGATGTAATCGTATTCCCGCTTGAAGCGACGCTCGAAGTCCGCCTTGTAGAAAATCGTGTCGAAGACGATCCGGTGCGGTGCATAGGCGGTGATAAAGACGGTCATCCAGAGATACAGACGGCCATACCACGGCCATTTTCCGCGCTGCCAGTCGACCCCATCCTGGCTGAGGACGACCTTTTTGCCGAACAACCTCAGCAGTGCCGCAAACGGGCTGTTGCCCGTGTTGTGAACGTGAACTAGATCCGCCGTATCGTTGCGGATAATGTCCCAGCAGACTTTCAGCGAATGAAAGATGGAATCGAAGCCTTTCATCCGCGTGACCGTGTAATAGTTTTTTGTCTTGATGCCCTTGTAGGAGTCACCAATTGGCTCTTCGCCCGGAAACAGACGATTGTATGCGGTGATTTCGTGTCCTTTTTCCGCGAGCCGCGTATATAGCTCAAGGGTTACCTTATCGACACCGGCACATCCTGGCCGTTGCGGAATTGACCGAAAGGTGAATGTCGCAATTCGCATATATAAACCATTTCCAATGTTAAGTTAACTATAGAGCAATCAGTATATATCTATAACTTGAGTGACTCTTGAAGCATTTCAACTGTAAAGACCAAATAGCAGTAATTTTTCCTTAGCGGAACCATTTGCAGATTTTAATAACATATTAAGGTAAATTCTGGCATTCGTGTGGTCAAGTTCCGAACTTGTCGCACCTGTCGATAACGGTTGAACACTCCCAGCTGGTCGGTATGAACGCTTCAGTACGGACAGTTCATACGGCTGAATTGCTCCCGTCCTGAGCGTGTTTTTCGTCATGGCAGTTGGGGCGGGCATAGCGCAGAACGGAATGCAGTCTCCTTTGCGGGACGGACGCGAACCATCTGCCGCGTCGCGAATGGCCTGGACATGAACCGCATGTCCTGCACCTTCGCTCTCAGATCAACGGATCTTCAATCGGATCCGACTGAAAGTCCGAAGTTGATCGGCACCAAGTGGATTGAGTATTTAGCGTTCTCTCGAACGCAGAATGCGCGGCAATCGGGCCAAGTCGATCCAAACCAAATTCAATTTTGAATCAGTGTCCTGGTTCTGTGTCCTACCGATGAAGCTTGGCGGGTCAGCTGTGACGCCTTCAAAACCCTCGCGACCGGTGGTACGGACAGCGTCGAGCGTCAGGATCTTCAAGATGTCCGCCGCGCCGGGAGTGCCACAGGCTGACCGGCACCCGTCATCTGCCGTGAGCCGCTACGCGACCCTGTAATCCAGCGCCGCCGGCATTGAACCGCGCGGCGTGAGCCGGCTGCTGGACGGTGCCCAACAGGAGCCTGGGCGCCATGGCAAACAAGACCGTGCTGATGGCGTTGTATTCCAGGGAGAACGACGCGGCCATATTGCCGACGAAAAAGAAGGCGGCATAGGTAAGCCAGAAACACGCCCATTCGCCCGAGTTTCCGCGCATGAACTGAAGAAAGGCACGGACAGTGAGCGAAATAAAGACCAGGTAGAACAGACCCGCCCCGACAAGGCCGATTTGGACAGCCAGCTGGATATACCCGTTATGCGCATGCCCGATCCGCCTGCCGAAACGCTGCAGTATGTCGTCAGCAACCATCTTCCAGCCGGTGCCGTATCCGCCACCCAGGAAGAGCCGGTTGCTCAGCCGTTCAAGAACAACGGACCAGATTTCCGTTCGCGCCGATAGGGTGGGGTCCTTGCCCAGTGCGCTCAGGACTTCTGAAACAATGATCTCCGAAACCCCGTAGACAACGACGCAGAACGGAATCAGGAACAAAAGTGCCATCGCCCGTTCAGCAGACGTTCTCTCACGCAGGTAAAGGGCTACGATCGCGACCGCGATCCCGACGCACACCAGAACGATAGCCTGGGCAGACTGGGATTTAAAAATCAGCACCAAGGACGCAATGATGAGAAGGATGTAGAGCGCCCTGTATCGAGGTCGAAACAGGGCTGCGACCGTCAAGGCAACCGTGCCAAGAGCGACCGTTCGACCCATATCGTTTTTGTGCGCGTAGACCCCTTTCCATGCGCCGATGAAGGTTTCCGACACGCTGTTCGTCGTCTGATGAATGCCGAAGTCGGGATACGCGAGGATGGCCACGTAACAAGCGGCAAACAACAGGGCAAACGCGGTCAGGATCAGGCTGAAGATTGTCCGCGCACTGAAGGTTTCCGCAAGCCAAATCCCGAACAGGACCGTTAGCACCAAAGCGCCGGCGCGGCGGGTTGCAAGTGGACCATCAACCGCCCAGAGGATGGACATGACCGCAAAAAGCACCACCAGGCCGACGGGGATGTAGACATCTATTGGACGTCTCGCAACGGCAGGACGCAGCGCAAGGTCGAGAAGTGCAAGCCCCCCGATCATTATTCCGAGAAGCTGTATCATCGGCGCATTCGACGAGTTGTTGGGCGTCAAAACGGCAACAAGCCCTCCCGTCATGAAAAAGAGGCCAAACAGGGCGAACAGCTTTCTGGTCAGTTGGGTAGGCATTCAGGCTGTTTCCGCAAGGTCAAGAAACTTTTGAGTCATTCGTTCCATTGAGAAACGTGTCGCCAAACTCGATATCTGTCCGGGCGCTACATCTCGTTCAAGCTCGCGTTCGATCGCCCGGGCCAACTCTGTCGGACGGTTTACCGGCACGATGCACGTGTTCTCCTCGCCGAGAATTGTACGCGCACCGCCGCCGGCAAAGTCTGTACTGACCACTTTGACGTCGCACGAAACAGCCTCCAGCAGCGAATTCGGAAATCCTTCGGTCTCCGAGGAGAGCACATAAAGCGACGCCTGCTTCAAATAGTCCAGTCGATTTGGAACAAAACCGCAGAATTCGGTACGACGAGCCAAGCCAAGCGTTTGTGCCATGGTTCGCAATTCGGTCTTTTGCGGTCCTTCGCCCAACACCAGGAGCCGAACATCCTTCCGGGTTGATTCCGCAAGCGACATCAGCAGCGTCTTGTATCCTTTCTGCTCGACCAGACGGCCGATGGCAAGGATCACGGGGCCACCGCCGTCACCGAACCAGGGATGGACCGATGCGCTGGCGTTTCCCGCGGTCTCGTCATTTTCCGGTGCCGGATTGTGAACGACAACGATCTTGTCTTTCCCGGCCTTGCCCGTGTATCGCGCCAGGTCGCTTCTCACATCGTCCGTGACTGCTGTGATGACGGACATGCGCGGATAGAAAAGCCGGATCAGAATCTTGTACGCAAAGCGCTTTCTCGGCGTCCACTTTTTCATCAGACCCGTGGGATGATTGCGTTCGCTGGCAACATGGCGAACTTTGGGTCCGGCCAGCAAGCAACACAGCTGGGCGACAATGTTGGGGCCCGTCATGGCCGAATACAAGGCTGCGGGGCGCTCCTCGCGCAAAATGCGCGGCAAGCGAAGCACCGCTTTCCAGCCTCGGTCTACATCAAGATTGATAACCCTGACCTGCGACGACAGCAGGTCGCGAAGCGGACCCTCGTCTCGGTTTACGACAAACGACACGTCAATTCCGCGTTCAACGGCAGCGTTTGCAAAGCGAACGAATACACGTTCGGCACCGCCGCCTGCAAACGAGGGAAGGTAAATGAATATATTTGAAACCAAAGGCTGGGCCAACTTTAATGTCCTATCGAAGCATATAATTTGGCATTCAGGAAACCAGCGCTCACCGGTCTTGCCTTACTGACAATTTGGGCCAAGATATCAAAGCTGAATTAGGTGCATCAATGATTTGCTTATTAAAACGTTAACGCTCTGAAATCTGTCTTCGTTTTCGTTCGCTCCGGCGAGCGGTAATCGACCGCATACCAACATACTCTTTTATACGGTTCAAGTCCGCCTCAAAGCGGGAAAGTCTGTTTACCGACGCGTTCATCCGGATTTTCATTTTGCAAGGCGCTGTTGCTGGAATACCAAACGCCTATTTCGCGTTCGCCTTTAACATTCCGACCGTGTTGTGATGCGACCGCGCGCAATTGTCGTTGCACACTTCGCATTGCAACCACATCACGTTTTTGCGTTGCATCGAATTGCAGGGGAGAGGCACCGGTCGCTGACCGAATTCCAGCGTGACCCGATCACGAGTAGCGCCAATGTCACGCACGCTCGTGACCCGTCCCGCCCAAACGTTGCCGAAAGCGGCTTGCCCGGCCGTTCCACTGCAACCAAAACCTCTACTGTCGTGGGGTAACCTTCGAGCCCGGAACCAGATCCGGCCTGATGCAGTCCGACTGTGCGACACCAATGATGATCGGCTTGGCAACCGAGCGAATCACTGGCTGGCTGGTGATTGCGCCGTCAAAAGGCGAGCTGCAGTGAAGATGTGGAGTTTGGCGAAATTTACCTTAGCTTGACAAATTGGTGACAAACGTATGTATCTTTTGTAAAAATTTAATGGCGCTTGCTTAGTTAATGTCACGGTAGAGCCGTAAAGCAGAAAATGAAAAATTTGAAACCTACATTTATTTTCGTTGGCCCCCATAAAAGCGGCACAACCTGGATCGACAACTATCTTCGGAGCCGCGGCGATGTTCTGTTGCCGCAGGCGATGAAGGAGACATTCTTTTTCGACAAACTGTACGAGAATGGCTGGGACTGGTACTCAGGCTTATACGGCGAGATGCAACCTCATCACAGATTGTGTGTGGAAGTTGCGCCGTCGCTTCTCGACAAGCCCAAGGCCATCGAGCGGGTGGCGAAGGATCTTCCCGATGTCACAATTATTGCGACATTGCGCAACCCGGTTGAGCGGGCGGTTGCACACTACTTCCATTATCTCAAGGGTGGTGAGCCGGACCGGGGCTTCCGTTGGATGTCGGACAACCATCATGCGATGGTGAGCAATGGCCTGTATTTCCGCAACCTGAATTGGTGGGCGCAGGCATTGGGTCCTGACAAGATCAAATTGCTCGATTATCATGATCTGAATCGGAGTCCGATCGGCTATGTCGAGCAGATTTGTTCGATCCTGGGTCTTCCCATGCAAGCGCCGAGCGACGACGTCTTATATGCACGCATCAACGAGGACGGGTACCCGCGCATGCGGTATCTGGCCAAGACCGCAAGATGGGGCGCCAGCTCGTTGCGAATGGTCGGAATGCACTGGCTTGTAAACGCGGTTCGGCAACCTGCCGTACGGCGTGCCGTATTTGGTCCGCCGCCGGAAAAATCAAAGCGAGAGAAAATTCAGGAAGAAGCAATGGAATTCTATTCTGAGTTCTTCGATGACTTTTCAAAGCTGAACGCGGCCTACGGGTTCGATACCCATGCGTGGCAAAGGCCTGGATTCGAGACGCCGTCTCTTCTGAAGACCGACGTGGCCGCGAACGACAAAAAAGCCCAAACCTTCCAGCACGCTGAGCGCAGTACCGTCGTTCGACAAGACAAAGACGGCGACATCGTCCGGTCTGCGATAAAATCAACTCACCGTGCCTGAAATGCGATTTGTGTCGGTCTGATGAATTGTTTGGTCGATCTCAGACGTCAGCACGACCGTCTTCAGTGTTTTTCGCAGGTCCCGGTGACAGATTGACCACCGATCGGTATGTTTTGGACGAGTGTTCAAAACTGATGTAAGGTTTTAGGTTCTGCTTTGAGTTGCCAACAACGCCGAAGTCGGTGGCTCCAGACCAAAACAGTTTTCCCCAGTTTTGAGCCAAACATTGCAAAAACGGAATGCGGTCGAACTGGTCGTCCGACGTCAAGTGGCGAGCAAAGTCCGCTTGAACGCCGGTTTAATATTGGATCGTCTGCAAATACCAATTCGCTCTGGCGCGATGAGACGATGCGAAACTCATTGTAAACGCAATCGAGTTCACCTTCGAAGCTGTGTCTCCACCCAAAGACTAGTGTCCAACATGCATTTCCTGGTGTACGGGACTGACGCTCGACATGGTGCTTTTGCAGCCTTACGCAGCCAAAATGAAGAGACCAGAAGCCTTACACCTCAAACGACGCGTTGACCGGAGTGCGTAATTGGAGCGTCACACACCTGCTTCGTTCGTTGTGGCAAGACCCGACCGACAAGATTCAGGGTGGCGATTCTGAACACGCGGTTGATCCTTGCCTCACGGAACCGGTTGGAAACGTAACTTGGTGTAAGAGGATGAGACTTCGGCAAACGACGTGCAAGACTGTGATCCAGTACGAGAATGTCTCTTTATGCGACATAAGTCCCGCGGTGATGCTCAACTACACTCAAAGTAAGTTCTAACTTTTATTTGGCAGCGAATCATAATCGAAGAGAACGGTCTTCAATAAATGCGCCAGTAGAGTTGTTTTGGCGAGGAAATCTGTGTGCAAACCCAAGGGAAACAATCAATTCGTGGCAACGAGGAGTAAATTGCGGAATGTTGGAATTTCAGATTGTCAAAGGTGGTTGCAAAAAAAATGATGCCTTTTTGCATTGCCTATGATTTGGTCTTTCGGTAATTATTTCTGCACAATACGAGCGCAAGCAGCTGAAAATTATGACAATTTGATCTAGATCGATTTCTCTTATTGCAATGGGTCTCTCGATCATTTAAGGTTTTATTAAGTTTTTTAGAAAGAGTTTACCACTTTTACGTTTAACAAAATAGCAAACAACCCAACAAGTAAAAAAAAGGGTTGTTGAGGTGTGCCCATGACTGATGATTATTTTCCACATAAGGATGTCGCGCGCGAAAACCATCAAGTTTTCAGCTTAAACGCACCTAACAAGGACGTCTCCAAACGCGTGTTTGACCTATTTGGTTCGTTCACTGGTTTGGTGTTACTGTCACCTATTCTGCTGGTCATGTCAGTCCTTGTTAAAGTGACGAGTAAAGGGCCGGTCCTGTTCAAACAGAAGCGACACGGGTTGAACGGGGAACTGTTCACTGTTTACAAGTTCCGCACAATGCATTTGGATATGGGTGACCCGACAGGAGTTCGTCAGACTATCAAGGATGATCCTCGTGTAACGCGAGTGGGAAAATTTCTCAGGAAGAGCAATTTTGATGAACTCCCGCAGCTCCTGAACGTGCTATTTGGCGATATGTCATTGGTCGGACCGCGACCGCATGTGCCTGGAATGCTTGCAAATGGTGTTCCGTACGAAGAGTTTGATCCGCGCTACCAGTCACGGCACGTAGTGAAGCCCGGGATTACTGGGCTCGCGCAGGTCAAGGGTTTCAGGGGCGAGACGAAAGATGCCTATGCGGCAAAGATGCGTCTCGAATACGATCTGGCATATGTGAAACGCCGCTCTGTTTTCTTCGACATGCAGCTTATTCTGGTAACTGTAGTGAAAGAGTTTTTTAAGCGCGAAGGATACTAAAAGCAAAAGCTTCTTCCATTCAAATCGTTCAGGACATTACGTGGGTGGCATCTACGAATATCATTATCGATGTTATGGTTCTTAACATTGCTGGACGATACATCTGAAGCATTTGATTTTGTTAAAATAGTTGAACCGGATCGTCAATTTTGTTCAGTGACCGAACGATGGCTTGCTCTACTCGATAAGGTAAGGTTGCGCTTTGTGTACGCTTTCACTTTTGGATCGTCAGCAATGAGATCTCATATGCGAACCACGTCTTGACCCACTTAACGTGGATCGTCCGCACCACAAGAGATCGCTACCAACTGCAAGCCCGGCGCAATGGGATGATTGCATCATCTAGTCCAGAGATATTGAAAGTCGCCACAACAGTGCCATCATCATAGTTAATCGGCCTTGCACTGATCAACAAGGTGTCGTGCTCGAGAAGACTGGAAACGAACGGGATCGCTACGACGCCTCGCTCAAGAGCCAGAGCTCTGTTTTCTGCGGTAGACGTCATCCGGACACTGTCAGCTGGTTGATCTCCTATCCTGTAATCTACAATACCGAAATCGCCGATCTCTGACATGTAATTCCCGCCAAACCAGATCACAAAAGACGTGTTATTGTTGATGCAGCCTATTGTTAAGTTTGCTTCGACGGGGTTTGCATATTGTACTTTTATCTTTTCATTGGAAGCCAACTGAAGCGTAAGATTTTCAAAATTAGTCAACTTGTTCAATTCGGTCTCTAACTTCCAACCGTTTCCGTCGGTTGGAAGGCTCTCGTTCTGAAGCGACTTTTGACCCATTATGCCATCATAACAACTCAAACGTGTCAGCGGCCTCTCTATCGAGGCACATTCTTCAAGATTCTCGATCTCAGCATCTGTAAGTGCGACACTTGGCACTGGTATGTTCGTTATGATGAGAGCGCCGAGCGCAGTGAGCATTGAGGGCCGTAAAGACTGAAGAAAACTAGAAGGACTCATCGGCGGAGCGGCGCCTTTCTTGAACGACAGTTTGCAAACAGTACCATAAACTTATTAGCTAGTATTTCGAGTTTATGCACGTGAATTCTCTCGGGAAAAAGCCAAAATAGTTTACCGCTGCAGTGGCCAATAATACGTTAACAGTTGCCGGCGTCGAATGTCTTGCCCTCAGGGTATCCTTTACCGGCGATCTCGGTTGGGAACTGCATTGTGCCGAAGCCGACCAGGCGAAGCTCTATGAGGCTTTGCTGACGTCGGCAGCTGCGTTTGATGCCGGTCCTGTCGGAAG
>Ga0207422_1001190_pt1 | contig 57416 bp, 49 predicted proteins | sample MarCyaLeptolynsp_FD_187757 | JGI IMG/M metagenome (GOLD analysis project Ga0207422, IMG submission 187757) | Marine cyanobacterial communities from Panama - species 1 Leptolyngbya sp. (SPAdes) | ecosystem: Environmental > Aquatic > Marine > Unclassified | place: Panama: Panama City | collected... | reverse complement strand
AAAAAGAATCGCAAAAAGCCTTATGGCTACGACAAGCATCTTTACAAAGCTCGTCATTTGATTGAAAACTTTTTTGCCAAGCTCAAGCAGTACCGAGCGATCGCGACTCGCTATGACAAAACGGCTCGCAATTTTCTCGGGGCTATTCATCTAGCTGCTATTGTCATTTGGCTTAACTGATGACACGCTCTAGTGCTTTGGAATCAAGCTCAACTCGCAACGAAACATCGCGAAACGATACTGATGCTCCTTTTTGTTACTCGCAACGAGACACCCATGTTCTTGAGGCCATCAAACCGGCAAACTTCAAACGCAGCGTCTGAGAAACAAGCCGATCGATAACACGATGAATTTAGATATTCCCGCACTCCTGGAGGGGTATGCTAGAGGTTATTTTTTAATGGCGGATGAAGGTGGCGCGTTGGGTTGGTATTCCAGCCGTCAGCGAGCTATTGTTCCCCTCGACAATCGCTTTCGCTATCCTAAATCTCTGCGACGCGCGCTCAACCAAAATCGCTTTACAACCGCGATCGATCGCGATTTCACGGCCGTCTGCGAAGGCTGTGCGAGTCGGGACACCACTTGGATTTCTGAGGAACTGAAGCAAATTTACTCGCAGTTACATCGAGCCGGTTGGGCCCACAGCTTTGAGACATGGCAAGGAGACCAACTGGCCGGCGGGATTTTAGGAATTACCATTCGAGGGGCGTTTATCGGAGAGTCCATGTTTTACCGCATTCCGGAAGGATCTAAAGTGGCGATGGTCAAGCTCGTGGAACATCTGAGGAAGCGAGGATTCGTCCTCTTCGACGCTCAAATGCAGAACCCCCACTTGGCTCGTTTTGGCTGTCAAACGATCTCAGATCCTCAATATCAAACTTTGTTGCAAACCGCTCTGGCTCGTCGGTGTTCTTTTTATCCCTAGTACCGCTACGCGGAGTTCAGAATTCAGAATTCAGAGTTCTGAATTCTTAAGCTGACTGGCAAAATTGCCAAAATATAAATTTTTGTAACCACAAAAAAGGCGGGCGATCGCTCTAATTTAAGAACGAGTTTGCAAGGGTTTCAAAGGAATGGTACGATTTTGGCGTACGCACTCAACATAGTTGGGTGTGTTTTTGTGTCTAATTATGCTTAACAGACACTTCAAAGCTTTATTTCTACGTCCAAGCAATACTTTAGTTCTTCTAAAAAAGACGTTCAAAAAATCAAACTTTAATTAAGCAAAAATACTTGGGTTGACAAAGTGCTTCTTTTATGAACTAAATCCTTCTTTTACTCATTGCTCGCGAGCCCTAAATAAGCTGTTATACCTCTAAATTCTTGGTATGAGATGGATAGGGAAATGGGGGGATGGGGAGATCGAGGATACCCAATTTAGATATGTCTTAGCTTAAAGCCTGTGTGGAAGTCCCTCTCCATTCCAGGACGTTTTGAATATTGAAAATCTGCCAAATTTGACAGTCAGACTTAATTTCATTTGATAAATAGCTTATTTCTCTCTCAGGCTTACGTTATCTTTGTTTGCTGAGGCATCTTGTAAATCGCTGAAACCCGTATTCTGTCGTGGGATGCCTCGGATAGCGCTCTGGGACTGGGTTTGAGGGAAGTCAGTTTGTGAGTTATTGAGAATCTATATCGATTATTTGCCTCTTATTTGCCGTGCCACAGAAAAGTGCTGTAGAATGCGCTCACGGTAGGCCTTCTACCGGGTAGCCTTTTTCTTTCGGGAAAAAGCGAATTAATGGAAACTTCCAGGCCCTTCCGAATCGCTTCTTCAGAGCTTTGGAACACTTTTTCTTTCGAGAAAAAGCGAATCAATGGAAACATCCTTCTAGACCCCCTTCTTAAAAACAAAGGGGGTCTTTTTGCAGCCTCAAAAAAGAGGCTTCAAGCCTCCCCAGTCAATCACACGGCTTTAAATATTACAGAATTTCGCAACGAAGTAGAGCTTAAAATTTGAGAAACAACCTTCAACGTTATGTCAATCAGTGTGTTCGAGACAACTTGCTTAAATTTAGTGTTACACGTATAATACAATTGAGGCTGTCGCTCAATTCTCCCTCGCTAAGCTGTTATACCTTTAAATTGGGTTTTCTCACACCCCACACCCTTGACAAGAATTTGGATGTTACCGTTTAAATGTCGAACAGCTTATGAATCGCCTTGAAATTGAAGCTAGAACCATTCTTCTCGCCCTGACGGGTTCGAGAGGTTATGGCTTGGCAACAGAGCGATCGGACTACGACTACCGAGGCGTTTTTATTGCAGCTAAGCCTTATTATTTAGGACTGAGCGAGATCGAGCAAAAAGACTCTGGTTGGACGGAGGAAGCAGGAAAATTTTCCTATCTTTCTCAAGATACGTGCATTTATGAGTTAAAAAAGTTTCTCCGACTTTCAGTTGCCAATAATCCGAATATTTTGGAGTTGTTGTGGTTCAAAGACTACACCCATTTAACAAAAGTGGGCGAAATCTTGCAGCTGCATCGGCAAATGTTTCTCTCGAAGCGGGTGAAACAGACTTATTCGGGGTATGGTTACGCTCAGATTAAAAAACTCGAATCTCACCGCCGCTGGCTGTTAAATCCGCCGGAGAAAGAGCCAGAGCCTAGCGATTTTGGCTTGCAGGATACGCCACCACTAACGACGAGCGAAGTGAATGGTTTTTTGGAGTATTTGTATTTGTTGGTGCGCGATCGCGTTCAATTTTTGGAACCCGCCAAAGAACTGCACGAACTTCTGACAGCAGAGATCGATTTCAAGGCAATTCTCAAGCAATATTCTTTGCCCGCAGAAACCCTCGATTACACGCGCAAACTGGCGAACAGTTCCAAAGACTTTATCCAACTGTTGCAGCGCAGTCAGAAGTATCGCAATGCTGCGCGCGATTATCAAAATTATCAGCGGTGGAAGCGCGATCGCAACCCCGCGAGAGCGGAGATGGAAGTGCGAGTGGGTTACGACTGCAAGTTTGCGATGCAAGCCATTCGCCTGCTGAGAACCGGGATTGAAGTGCTGCAGACGCAGGAGATCCAGGTCGATCGCCGCGAAGCTGGGGATGCGGAGGAGTTGCTGGCGATTAAGCAAGGGAAGTATTGCTACGAGGAGGTGATGGCGATCGCCAACCGCTTGTACGAACAACTGGAAGTGGCGGGTAATGCGTCTGTGCTTCCACCTCAGGTCGATCGCGAGGCCGTCGATCGCCTTTGCGTTGAGTTAGTTGCCCAACAAGGTTGGGAAAACTAGTACCGCTACGCGGAATTCAGAATTCAGAATTCAGAGTACTGCTATCGCAGAAGCAAGCTACAGAATTATTGGATTGTCGGTCTTTCATCGATTTTGAATGGTCGCTCAATTTCTGCCCCGGCCTACTAGTGGTCTGTCAAGGAAGAAATGAGGGATTGTCGATTTCCCCCTTGTCTCCCCATCTCCCTACTCCCTATTCTCTACTCCCTACTCCCCACTCCCGACTCCCTCAACCACTTCCCGAACGCGGTAGATCGGTCGCCCTTGAGACTCGTGGTAGGTTCGCATCAGCAGTTCTCCCAACAGGCCGATGCTGAACATTTGCACGCCGGTCAGAATGAGGATGGCAACCAAAATTAAGAGGGGGCGATCGCCAATATTGGCCCCCAGACCAAATTTCACGTAGGTGAGATAGAGTCCCAACACCGTTCCTACAGTGGTTGCGCCAATTCCCAACATCCCGAAAACGTGCATGGGTCGGGTGAGAAACTTACGCATGAAGTAGACCGTACAGAGATCCATGACAACGCGGAAGATACGTCCCAAACCGTATTTGCTCTGACCGTAGCGACGCGCATGGTGGCGCACGGGCAACTCGGTAATCCTCGCCCCCTCAATAAACGCTAAGGCGGGTAAGAAGCGGTGCAGTTCGCCGTAGAGGTTCATATCCGCCACCAGTTCGGCGCGATAGGCCTTGAGGGAACAGCCGTAGTCGCGCACCTTCACCCCCGTGATGCGGGCGATCAACCAATTGGCAATTTTCGAGGGAAGGAGGCGAGTGAGGGCGTTATCCTGACGATTCTTGCGCCAACCGCTGACGAGATCGTACCCTTCTTCGAGCTTGTCGAGGAGGAGGGGGATATCGGCGGGATCGTTTTGCAGGTCGCCGTCGAGGGTGACGATCGCGCGTCCTTTGGCGAAGTTAAAGCCAGCAGCCATGGCGGGGGTTTGACCGTAGTTGCGCCGCAACAAAATTGCTCGCAAATTCGGGTAGCGTTGCGCTTGTTGTTTGAGGAGTTCTCCCGATCCGTCTGCAGAACCGTCATCGACGCAAAGAATTTCGTAACTCAACCCCGTGGTTTTGAGACTGGCCGCGATCGCTTCCAGCAATTTTGGAATGCTTTCTACCTCGTTGTAAATGGGGACAACCACGGAAAGGTCGGGGCGTGTGGGGTTCGTCGCCGCAGAGGAGGGAAGGTTACTCGAAGATAGAGAAAGACTCATGAGCCAGTTGCGTCCGTTTTAGAGTTTCGATCGTACCAGCGTTCGTGCAGCCAAGACAGAGCAGCCCCCACCACTTCTGCTAGCGTCCCAACCAGTCGGTAGAGGGCCACCACGCCGAGGATCGCACCGGGGGAAAACTCCCGATCCAACAGGGCAATCGCGGTGCTTTCAAACACGCCCAAACCCCCTGGCGCGCCGGGAATGACCAGCCCTAGCAACCACGCCAAACTGAAGGCGCTGACGAGTTGGGGCGTTTGGGCGACGGCCACGGGAGACAGGGCCAGCATGGCCAGCACAAACCCCGTTCCTCGCAGTCCCAGAAAGCCAATTTCGCCGAGGAGGGGAAGCAGGGGATAGCGTTTCACCGCCACCGCCGCGCAGTTTCTTTTCCGGCGACCCATCCACCGCAGGAGGGGGTTGAGTCCCCAAGGATGAACGCCTAGGAGAATGAGAGGAAGAACGAGGAGGGCCCAACCCATTTGAGTGGGGGGTTGGTTGAAGATGATGACGATCAGGGCCGCAGCGGCCATCAGGAGGGGTTCGAGGAGGACGCTGACGGTGGCGATCGCCAACGGAACGCCCTGTTGTTGCACCGCGATCGCGCGACCGTAAAAATGCCACACATTCCCCGGCAAATACTTCGCAATATTCGTTTTCAGGTAAACTCGAATCGCCCAGCGTCCCCCCACCGACTGATTAAACTCCCGCAAAATCCAACTCCAAACCCACCCCGACCAAATATGGGCGACGAGGGTGACGGCAAATCCTCCCAACAAAAACAGCCAACCCCGGTCTCGCAGGCGCAGCGTCGCAACTTCTTGCCAATGTTCCCTTAACGTTTGGGCGAGGAAAAACAGCGTCCCGCCGACAATTGCCCAGCGGAGAAAGGATTTGAGAAGCACTGCGACACCCTTACGGGGAACGGCCATGGGATGTTGGAGTTGAGAGGGACCAGTCAAGGGAATAGCTGCAAGTCTCGGCTACCTTGAATTGTGACAGGCGAAGCTGAGAACTCATTGAGCGATCGCAGCGGTACGGAGGCCACAATTTGCCAACTCAGCCTCGGCCAGCCAAAGCGCGATCGCTGTCAAATGATATATCAGACTTTCCGGCCTGTTTCGCGAATTGTGTGGCAAAGTCTCACTATTCGCCTCCAACTTCCTGCGGCCCGCCAGACTGAAACAAGTTGCCGGACAAATTCAACCCCAGGTTGAGCTGACGATTCAAGCGATGCGCCACGATGATGTTGCTAGCGCGATCGCTTCGGCCGGGTAAAAACGGTCTTACGCCTGCGAGAACCAAGCTTTAACAACATCTAATCGCTTCCGTTGGCTTGTCCAAAATAGCTACTGCGCCCAAGTTTACCGCTAATGAGAGAAAAATAACATCCTCGTCCGCGCGTTTTGTTACTATAGCGTTTCCAGGCTGGCTCGTGGAAGGATTGCGATTCTTAAAAAAACACAATTTGTTAAAGTCTCAATGATCAAAAGTCCCCTGCGCTATCCCGGCGGTAAATCCAGAGCGATCGGGAAAATTTCTCAACATTTACCCGACACTTTTTCAGAATATCGAGAACCTTTTGTTGGCGGTGGCTCTGTTTTTATTTACCTCAAACAAAAATACCCACAATTAAAAATTTGGATTAACGATCTCAATCCGGAATTATTTCTGTTCTGGAAAATGGCCCAAGACAATCTGGAACGGCTCGTCAAGGAAGTTTATCAAATCAAAGGCAATTACCAAGACGGAAGATTGCTTTTTGAAGAACTTGCCAATGCAGATGTTGATTGTTTGTCCGCTCTAGAGCGAGCTGTCCGTTTTTTTGTTCTGAACAGAATTACTTTTTCTGGAACCGTTGAATCTGGAGGATTTTCTCAACAAGCTTTTCACAAAAGATTTACCATTTCCGCAATCGAGCGCCTCGGAAAGCTAGAAGAAATCCTGAAAGATATTAAAATCACAAACTTAGATTACAGTCAGCTTCTTAAATCCAAAAATAAAAGCACTTTTATCTTTTTAGACCCTCCTTACTTTGCAGCAAAAAAATCCAAATTATATGGCAAAAAAGGCAATCTACATTCTACCTTCGACCATCAACGATTTAGCAATCTTATGCAGCAATGCTCTAGTTCGTGGCTCATTACCTACGATGATTCGCCGGAAATTAGAGAGAATTTCAAATTTGCCCGCATCGACGAATGGGAACTTCAGTATGGAATGAATAACTACAAGCAAGGTCGCGCCGCTAAAGGGAAAGAGCTATTTCTTTCCAATTATGAAGCTCACGGGTTGTCACTTCGTAAGGGAAAAAAGAGGAAAGATTCTCTCCCTACACCTCGAACTTGATATGTCTGCTACAAAAAGACGAGCAACAGTTCGCGGTTAGCTGAATAACGGCCGAAAGCCGATCGCTAAACACTTCCCTGACGAAATTCCTAATGTGGGTTAGGTGTTGGGTTCCGGAGAAATCGTTATGGTGGAGTTACGCAGACTACAAATCGCATTGTTGCTGAGTCCAGAAAAGCTATGGCAGAAAAGATACGACTGTAGTACAACTGAAGTTAGGGCGTATGCACGAAGGGAGTCAGAAGATGCCAACAACACGAGAACGCGGGGGTTTATTCGTCCAGTCGCCAGCGGGAGAGACGCTTTCCTTTCCCCTCAAACAGACCGAAGTTGCAGCCAAAATTGCAGGGAATGTGTCGCGGGTGGAGGTGACGCAGCAGTTTGAAAACCCTTTTACCCAACCCTTAGAAGCAATCTATATCTTCCCGCTACCGGATGAGGCGGCGGTGGACGAGATGGAAGTTCGCATTGGCGATCGCGTCATTCGCGGCGATATTAAGAAGCGGGAGGACGCACGGGAAATTTACGAACAGGCCAAACAGCAAGGTCGTACCGCTGGGTTGCTGGAACAGGAACGGGACAATGTGTTTGCTCAGTCCCTCGCTAATATCAAACCCGGCGAACAAATTGAAGTTGTCATTCGCTACAGCGACAGCTTGAAGTTTGAGGGAGGGAACTACGAGTTTGTCTTCCCGATGGTTGTCGGCCCTCGCTTTATCCCCGGTACGCCGCTGGATGGGGGAGGTGGGGGAAGCGCACCCGCACCGATGACACAGAACCAAGATACCGACGTGGTTCCCGATGCGTCGCGGTTAAATGCACCCATTCTCCCTGCGGGGACGAGTTGCGGCCATAGCATTCGGGTAACGGTGGAAATTGAGGCGGGGGTTCCGGTGAGTAAGATTGGATCGCCATCCCATCAAGTCCGCATCGAAGAGGACGGCGATCGCATCCGCGTCCATTTGCAGGAATGGGACGCAGTTCCCAACAAGGACTTCATTCTCCGCTATCGAGTTGTGGGGAAAGAAACCCAAGCAACAGTTTTAACGCAAATTGACGATCGCGGCGGCCATTTTGCCGCTTATTTGATCCCCGCAGTCGAGTACAGTCGCGACGAGTTCGTTCCCAAGGATGTAGCCTTCCTGATCGACACCTCCGGTTCCCAACACGGCGATCCGCTGCGAAAGTGTCAGGAGTTGATGCGGCGATTTATCAACGGGTTGAATCCCTACGATACCTTCTCAATTATGGATTTTGCCAACACGACGCAGCAACTGTCTGCGTCTCCCCTGGGGAACACGCCGCAAAATCGTGCCGAAGCGATCGCTTACATCAATGGGTTGCAAGCAAATGGCGGAACCAATATGTTGCAAGGCGTTCGAGCAATTCTCAATTTTCCCGAAGTCGCCGACGGACGGCTGCGGAGTATTGTCCTGCTAACTGACGGTTATATTGGCAACGAAAATCAAATCCTGGCGGAAGTACAGCAGCACCTCAAACCCGGAAATCGCCTCTATAGCTTTGGTGCAGGGAGTTCCGTCAACCGCTTCCTCCTCAACCGCATCGCCGAACTCGGTCGCGGAGTGAGTCGCATCGTCCGCCACGACGAACCAACAGAAGAAGCGGCCGAAACGTTCTTCCGCCAGATTAACAACCCCGTCCTCGCCAATATCGCGATCGCCTGGGAAGGGGAGGGAGACGCACCGCAAATTTACCCCACCGCACCCCCCGACCTGTTCGCCGAACAACCCCTGATTCTCTTTGGCCGCAAGGAGGATGGTATCCCCGGCAAACTTCGCATCAGCGGCACTGTCGCCAGCGGCAACCGCTACGAAAAGGTCTTTGACCTCAAATTTCTCGATAAGATAGGAAACCCCGCGATCGCGCAACTTTGGGGGCGATCGCGCATCAAGGAACTCACCAACGAGATGGTGCAGTACGAAACCAAAGCAGGCGTTGCAGCCGTCACCGACACGGCCTTAACCTACCAACTGCTGAGTAAATATACTGCCTTTGTCGCCGTGAGCGAGGACGTGCGGGTGGAACCGGGAAGCGAGACAATTTCGACCCATGTCCCCGTTCCCATGCCAGAAGGAGTCAGCTACGAGGGGGTCTTTGGCGGTGGCTGGGAAACCGAGGAACGAGCGAGGGGAATTTCCGCACCCGTCTTAAAATCCTATGCTGCCGCTTCGATGGATGCGATGCAGATGGAAGTTATCGATGCAGCACCCGCGTCTCCGAAAGTCAGTCTTGCGGGTGGGAAAAAAGTTGGCTTTGTTCGACGCGATCGCCGCCGTCGTGCGGAAAAACAACTTGAGAACGAGGCGCAAATTAAGGTCGTGCGAGCAACCGGATTAACCGAGGAGGCGATCGCAACCCTACAGAAACATCTCTCTCGCATTACCCTTCCTACTGGGTTCGACGGCCTTCTCGTGCTGGAGTTAACTCTCAAGCAAGGTCGCGTCGGCCAGGTGCTTGTGGATGAAGAGAACTCAACCTGTACCGAGACTCAGGTTGTGGAACGAGTCGCGCGATCCCTCCGAACTTGGAATTCTTCTGGAGTAACAGGGAACGTCACCCTAACCTTACAAATTCAATCTTAAAACTAGGAGACCGGGGCGGAAATTGAGCGACCATTTAAAATCGATGAAAGACTGACAATTCAGCCATTCTGAACTCTGTCGCTTGCTTCTGCGTAGCAGTATTCTGAACTCCGCGCAACGGTACTAGTAGTCTGTCAAGGAAGAAATGACGGATTGTCGATTTCCCCCTTGTCTCCCAATTCCCCCAACTCCCCAATTCCCCAACTCCCCATCTCCCTCGTCGTCCCCTGACCTCAATTGAAAATTGACAAAGCACTAGGGTGTGTCATCAGTTAGAACAGAAGAAGAGAAAGAAAAGTTGTCTGTTCTTCCGATGGGATAGCGAACGCCAAGAAGGATGCAATACCAAGCGTACTGCATCCTTCTTAGCTTCGGCTTTTAGCCTTCAATTATTGGTTTTCAAGTTCGCGCGATCGCCAGAGTTACTGAACCGTAACGCTGCCAGACATTCCCGCACCTCGGTGGGGTTCGCAGAAAAACGAGTAGGTGCCTTTTGCTGCATCCTTCGGAACGGTGACTGAGGTGGTTTCTCCCGGTGCAAATGACAAGTTTTTGTTGCTCAAAGCCTTTGATACTGCAGAATCTCCCTCAAAAACAGCATTGTGGGGGCCGAGCTTATTATTGACAAAATTAATGGTATCGCCAGGTTTAACGGTCAAGCTGCTGGGGACAAACTGCAACATTCCGCTGTCCGAACCCATTTTCACGTCATAGCTTGCTGCTGCTGCGGGGGAGGGAAAGAGGGCCATACTGGCAACTGCTAGCACCATAACAGCTAGAATTGCGCCAAGCTTGCGCCGAACCGATTGCAAATTCATGAATTTACTCCTAAAAGTTCTTATTTTGTCTTTCATCCAGATCTTACAGCAAATAAGCAGCAAGTTTTACACCGTGTCAAACTTTGCTCAATTGTTTTTATGGGATAGCCTAATAAAGAATCACGTCTGATGCGAACAATCTGAAACCTTTGCTGGGAAAAGGCAATAGCGATTGTCTTGAATGTCAAGTGAATTCTGAGAAGTTAGGCGATCGCCTCTCTCGCTCCTCTTCCCCGTACAAGGGGATTAGCTCCTTTAGGGTTGCCAAGTTTGACCCGTTCTCACCATCGCATTCAAAATCATCAACAGCCTGTATGCACAAGCTGTCAGGGCCACCTTGTTCAACTTGCCCTTGTCCAGTAAGCGCTCGTAGAAAGCCTCGATCGCTGGATTAAAACGAACCGCCACCAGAGCGGCCATATAGAGAACACAACGAATATTAGCCCACCTTCCCCAAATCTGACGCTGGCCCCGAAACTTGCCGCTGTCTCGATTGAGGGGGGCAACTCCCACCAGGTAGGAGAGAGATTTGTCAAGACTTACGCAAACTGGAACTTAAGTCCTGTCAATATTGATTTGGCTGGTGAAAACCAATGCTTTTCTGGGGTTTCCTATCGTTCCTCGATGCAGCTATTTCATCTTCCAATACAGTCAGTAGAGACTTTCAGTCACACTCAAGCCATCCTGAATTTGCTGGGTTCTCTCGCGCAAAAGGGTCAGTTTTTCCTCTAACTCGTTATTGTGCTGCGTTTTTAGGATTCGCTTGATGCGATCGCCCATCAAACGATGATGCCTGAGCGTCGTTTCTCTGTCAGCTTCCAGACCCGATAAGCGCGTATTAATTTCACTCTCTGGCAAGCAAAAGAAAACGCCTCCATCGGTATACTGAATTGTATTTTCTAACAAATCAAAAATACGAGCATTGCCCGTAATCGTTCCTTCAACGCCTTCACAACCATAAACATGGAGGCTGAGAAAAGGTTTATCTCCAGCATTGCCCATTTGGTGGATGAGGCTGCGATCGACCGAACGTACCATTCCTGGGCTGTAATGGTTTGGTTCAAGGGTTTTTAGCACCCCTTCACTAAAGCGGTAAATATAATGTTCTGCGGCTCCAAAGCACTGCACTGCCCCCCATTGAGTACTGCCATGATCGTGAATAGCACTGAAATCTCCGGGCAACCAAGACATCACCATCACTTCAAAATGTCCGCCGTCAAATACGAGCTTGCGACCGTAACTATCGGCAATGGGATGGTGAAAATCAGCCCAAGGCATCAAATCTTGAGCTGAGATACCAGCATTAAGTACGACGTCTTGAACGCATTCGGGGGTTAGGTGAGTTGCTTGTCCCAGAGTCTGGATGAGTCGTTGTAAGCTCGTGGGGTAGATCTCAATCGGTCGAGCTGTTGTTGCACAAGAAGCAGTCCGAACCATCTCAAAAACCTCAAGATATGGTACTAGAACGGGGTTACAAGAGCGATTCTAAAACTCGAATGATTCGTTGAATGGATATTGAATTCGCTCTAACTCTAAAGTTATCGAAATGAGAGCGATCGAAAATGATAGCTTTCTAAAAAGATGCTGTGTTCTTCTGGGGACGAAACTGAATGCACTCTAAGGAAAGTCGGACGCAGTCTGCGGTAAAAGATATTGCATGATGACAATGTCATACCAGACTCCATTCATCAAGCCAATTTCTTTTTGGATGCCGACAATTTCAAACCCAAACCGTTGATGAAATCGAATACTGCCTTGATTGGCCGCAACAATTTTCGCCACAATATGATGGTAACCGTAGTGGGTGGCCTTTTCCATGAGCGCCTTTTGTAAAGCATTGCCATAGCCTTTTCCTGTCTCTGAAAACGAGAGATATACTGAGGTTTCGCAGCAGACTTGATAGCCGAGGCGATCGCTGTAGCGCTTGACGACTCCCCATCCAATCGTCTTTTCGGCGGTTTCCGCCACGAGCAGAATTTCCCGATCGTGCATTTTGTCGGCGATCGCTCGAATCTCTTCCGCCGTATAGGGCTGGCCGTCCATCGTAATACCGCCGCAGGCGATCGCTTCATTATAGATAGATGCGATCGCAGCGTAATCGTTGGGATGAGCCGGACGAATTGCAATTGCAAGTAAAGACATATCAGGACTAGCAGAAGGCATTGCCGATCTTAAGCTGTTCGTCATTTAAACAGAGAGAGCGAGATTGAACAAAAGGGTGTGGGGTCTGGGGTGTCGGGTGTAGAACATCCTAATTTAAACGTGCTTTAGCTTAAACAACTCCAATCGTCGAGTTACAGGAGGAGCGATCGGATTGAGTTGGGGACGTTGGGAATACTCTAACAACCAACCAATCAAACGATCCATAACCGGCTGGCCGGTCAACAGTTCCAAACGCGCAAACCCACCAATATTCCCCGCGTTGATTTCGCTGATGCGCCAAGTCCCATCGTCATCTAATAAAAAGTCGTAGCCTAGGGTATGCAGCCCCAACTCCTGATAGCGACCCACAGTTTTTTGAATAGCCTCAACCTCTTCATCGGCAATCCCTGCCAAGGTACATTCTCCATCTCGACTCACATTATTAACCCAATGACCACTGCGCGATCGCCGCAGATAGCTGCCATAGATTTCGCCATCGACAACGACAATGCGTTTATCTCCCGCATCAGTGCGATGAAGATAGCGACAGAACTGAATGGGTTCTGCTCGTCCCCCCTGCAAGGCCTCCATCACGTCAGAAAATTTGGGAAAGGTTCGCGTTCCCGTCAAAACGTTATCCACCTGAAACTGCCCATTTTGATACCAAATTTTGAAAATCCCGCGCCCGCCACAGCTATTCGCCTGTTTCGCGACGACGATCTGAAACTGCTCGAAGAAGGTGAGGGCCCGAGTCCATTCAGCAGTGACGATCGCCTCTGGCATGTAGTCTTTTGCCACATCTAACAAGAAATTTGGCTCGATCTGTTTTTTTTTCCGGGAAGGGGAGTTGACAAAGCGCGTCAGGGCTTCCCAGGCAGTCAAAGCATCAAGATAGCTGGGAGGAAAGGGTTTCAGCGTTCGGCAAAAGACAACATCAATATCTTGCAAATCGAGCTTGTCCGGAATCGTATCTTCCAGTGCCAGAAATTCGTTGTAAGTTAGCTCCCCCATCAAAGGAATAACGGGGACTTTGGGCAACTGCACGGCAAACACCTGGGAAGTTGTCACATGATAAAACTCCACTCGGCGATCGCGCGCAAGTTGTTGATAAAAAATCGGTATGTCTAACTGCGGACTGTTGTATCGAGTTGGGTTGCAAATACTCAGAAGTTTCATGGCAATTTCAAGTTGTGGATGCGCTGCTTTCTCCACAAACAGCTAGTTCTTTGACCGTTCTATCTTTGTCTTCAGAATTTGAGGGTTTCTGCTTGCCCAGAGTGGTAATCCAGATCCCGGCCATAATGACGGCAAACGCGGCGATCTGGCTTGTGGAGGGACGTTCTCCATTCAAAACAAAGGCGAAGATGACGCCAAAAACAGGCGAAAGTACAGTCCACTGACCCACAACTCTAGAATCTAAGCGTCCGAGGGCGGCATACCAGAGAAACTGGGCTAGCACGATGATAATGAGAGCGTAAATCGCCATGATCGTCCACAACTGACCGGCAAAAGCTTCTGCAAAATGCTCCGGCCCAAAGACGATGTTGGCGATCGCAAAGAAAACCACCGATGAAATAAAATTTCGCGTGAACACAACGGTTCGCAGCGAAGTCTCTTTTGAGAGCATTAATTTACCCGCGATTGATGTTGCCGCATACACGACTGCCGAGCCAAGGATGAAGAGATCGCCGCGATTAATCTGAAAATCATTGCTAACAAAGACAATGACTAAAATCCCCAGAGCAATGAGCGAAAACCCCATCCACTCTGATTTCAAAATGGGCTGGCCAAAGATCGCCGCTCCCGCTAAAGCATAAATCACCGGTCCCAAGCGCGCGATCAGCACGGCATTGGTGACCATGGTGTCTTTCAGACCGATGAAAATGAGTGCGGACAGCAACGCGGCGAGACAACCATTGATGAAGAGACCGATTAAGATTCTGCGGGGGGTTTGACGCAGGTCGTCCAAAATAGGAAATATCCCAAACCAGGCCAGCACCGTGAGGGCAGCGCAGAGGTTGCCCACAAACAAGAGATTGCAAAACGAGATCGGAACCTTGATGCCACCGCTCAAAGCAGCAGCATTCACCACTAAAAAGGCAATTAATGAAGGGCGCAGGGCCGCCAGCGCTCGCGACACCACAAGCATCAACTTAGGGTTAACGCCAGACAAGAGAGAATTGTCGTTCATGAGGTCTTCCCTAAACGCGCTTGTAAGTGGACGGATCGGCTTGGAGGACAAACAGATCGTCGTACTGCATCACTTCTCCCGTAATCTGAACGGGGTCGGCAACCCAGTCGAGGATGCGATTGTTGACGGCCTGACCTTGCTCGTCTGCCAAGAGAAAATACATCACATCATTGCGATTATTCTGCACCCGAAAGACTGCCGGTACGCCCCCGCTAATGCAGCGAATCGCGCAGGCCCGGTGAGTTTTGGTTTGTCCGGGTTTCATCACGCCAGGGTAGCACTTACTATCCAGAATCTCACCCGTTAAAGAATATTGACCCAGAGAGGTTCCAGGATTGGGGGCCGGGATAGCATTCTCTGGCGGGTCGATGGGTTCCGCCGAACGAGCGGCAATAACGGAGAGATGATTGCGAGAGACAACCGTGCCGTTGAGCTTGACCCATTGGCCGGCCTGTTCGAGTACGGAGTCTTTGGGGGCCGTTTTGCCAGTTCCCGTCAGCAGGTAGCGAGAAAAAGGAACGCTAGAACTCACATCTCCCGATCTCGGCACGATCAGGTGAGGGACGGGTTTATCGGCTAATAACCCCTCTAGGTCAAATCTTCCCTGAATTTTCCCGTTGTTAAACTGGTCGTGAACGCTGGATAAAACTAGGGCAAAGAGAACGAAACCGATCGCCAGCAGGGGGACAAAGCGAACGAGAAACCTCCGATAGCTGGGGGGAACGGCGGCGTAATTGATGTAAAACTCGTCTTGTTTAGGGGTTGACTGTTCGGTCATCGGCACACCTCATTTAAGTCTAGGTCGCGATCGCGGGTTCGGTTCGCGTTCCGGGAGGGTTGGGGGTCGAGCGGACAAAGATGCGATCGCCCATCACTTTGACATCGAAAGTGGGAATTCGCTCGTGAAAGGGAGGGGGAGACGCACCGCAATCGGGTAAATACTGGTAGCCGTGCCAGGGACAGGTGACGCAACCATCGACAATCTTGCCCTCGCCTAAGGGGCCATTCTGGTGCTGGCAGACATTAGAAATAGCAGAGATTTTGCCATCATATTTAAAAACAGCAACCCGTTCTCCCGCGATCGCGACAATTTTGGCGCGAGACTCCGGAATCTCGCTTGCCGTTCCCACATCCACAAAGCCCTCTTCGTTAGGTTTGAGGATTGGGCGGTCTTTCTGAAACTCGCGGTAGCCTGCAACTAAGTGCAGGCCTAAAATCCAGAGCATACCAACGAGAACGGTAATGGTCAGAAAGGGGTGCTTATTGGTCTGCAATGCCCCCAACACCACATGACCCACCAGCAGTCCATAGGCGAGATAAACCCCCATGTGAAGCGCTTTCCAAACCGGTGCTGTGAGGTTTGCCAGCCAAAAGTCGTGGCTGGTCGCCGCCATCAAAAAGAGAATGAAGAGCGCGATCGCGCCCAAAATTTCAAAGGGAAACAGGATGAAATCGCCGTAGTGACTGTTGCCAACAAACAAGCTGATTAATGGATCGAGGTTGCCAAAGTCGTGATACCAAGTCAGAGCGCCGTGAAAGTTCCACGGAAAGAAAGGCAGGTTTAACCCGACGACGTGAATGAGGGCGAGAAAAAACATGGTAACGCCCATGTGCCGACGATTGAAGAGCAGCGGATAAAACTGAGGACTCAAGCGACTCAGGGGGCCGATGGAGAGAATGACGTGCAGTAAGAGAAAGGCTGCCGACCCGTAAGCTCGAATTCTGACACCGCGCAGATCTAAATCGCTGCCCAAGTTCTGCGCGATCGTCATAAAGCTGACGATATAGAGAGCCACGGCCGCCAGCAAAATAACGTCGTAAATAATTTTTTGCCGGTTCCACTGAATTGCTTTGTAGCCAACACTCATGGTGGAGTTTGGGGGTAAAGGACGGGGAATAAAGAAATAGGGAAAACCCGAACGCTGTATTCAGTAATTCAACCTTCTTATTTCTAAGGGGAAAGAATGAGAAAGCAGTGAAGGGAGAATGAGACAATCTCGTTGCTCTAGGGGAATAAGTCTGAGGGCAAAGGAACCGACGAGATCGCCTCATCCTGGCCTCGGCTGTAGAACAGAAGCTGTCCGGATTTCCCCTTTATTTGAGCGGGCACAGAGAAACGCCGGCGACTGATTCCAGATAATTGCCCCAGCAAAATCGCTTCCTCATCAACCGATTCTAGAGCTAAGTTTCCCGGCACCCAATACACCAACACATCTGAAAACTGCAATGCTTGAGCGGGCTGAAGGTCGAGAAACATCTCTCCTTCAGAAGATTGGGCAACTTCCGCTAGAATGCTGATGCCTTTGACGGAAAGAGTTCCAGGGGTAATGACTTCAGTCGTATCTCCACGAGAGGAAAAATTTGCAGCGGCAAATAGCTCGTCGGTCGCGTCATCAACAGTAGGGGTTGACGGTCGCCACAACAGACCGGCTAGAAAAACGACTGGCAAAGTACAGGATAAAAAGATAGCGACGTAAAAGTGAGCTTGGCGGCGAGATAAGATCATCGTCTCTGCTTCCTAAACGATTGGGGAGTCGGCAGCGTTTCGATGGGCATTGCGTTCAATGGGGGTGCGCTTGCCCCGCAGCCACCGAGTCGCAAACAGCGGCCAGAACGCGCACAATCCGGGAATAATAATTAAGCGAAACCCAATATTCCAGCCTTGTGCGTCTGGGTCAACTCGTTGAATGCCAAACACGACAAAAATTGCCGCAAATACCAATCCGGCAAATGTGTAAGCTCGCACTAACTTAATCAACCATTCCACAATGGCGACGCTGGCAATATCCACGATCGCAAATCCTCAAAAATGCTAGAAAACTGCTAAACACATACTAAAACACCCCGACCCACAAATTGGAAATTGACAGACCGCTCAAATTTTCGATAAAAGGGAAATCCGGGAAACCCCACCGCCTCAATTTTCTTCAATATCTCCAGAAGCATTTATCAATATCATCTGGCCGAAAACTCTTTCGTTCTCTAGCACTACGCCGCCATGCGTCAGTTTCCTCTCCTCAAACATCTATCAGTTGCAACTCGCCTTGTCCTTCGGCCTTGGTTCTATCTCGCGATCGCATTCCACGCCGCTCTGCTGACTTGGCCGCTTCCTCAACCTCAAGAAACAGAAGACACTCAACGCGCATCCGAAGGGGAAGCGATTCAAATTACTCAGTTACCCAAAACTCCCGTTCCCTCTCCCACAACATCTGTTTCCCCCTCACCTCAACCTTCACCCAAAACTACGCCAACACCCAATCCAACCCCCCAGCGTCTCCCCGTTCGCCAATCTCGCCCAAAAACTCGCCCCTCGCCAGCGATCGCTCATCCAACCGAGACGCTTCTCCCGCGATCGCGCGAAACACCTCCTGTGCGATCGCCAGATCCCTCCCCTTCACCCAGTCCATCTTCCTCTCCCTCGCCAAGTCCAAGTCCCTCCCCTTCGCCAAGTCCATCTTCCTCTCCCTCGCCAAGTCCAAGTCCTTCTCCTTCGCCGAGTCCATCTCCCTCTCCATATCCCTCGCCGAGTCCGAGTCCCTCACCTTCATCAGGAGGAAGTTCCTCCCAAAGATACTTACAGGAGCTAGAAAATAATAAGATTAAACTTGCATTCGATGGCATCTTGGCTGAATTAAAAAAAGAATGGAATCCAGAAGAAAACAAGGGTTTAAGACATGGATTTGAACCGAGTTTATTGAAAGAACAAGCACGTTTTAATGAGAGCGATTTTGAGTTTAAACACATGACCGAACCAGACAGCGGAGTTGCACCATCTCAGGATAGAATTGCCTCTTTTTTTGAACGGCATTTTACAGATTCAACTTTTTTAGAAGCAAATTTCAGCTCTGTTGATTTCACCGGACAATTTACGTGGGAAAAGGTTGGCGATTACGGTGGCGGCCCGGTCTACAAAGTTGCGAAAGGTCAATTTGAACGCTATATCATTCTGGCTCCGGGAAGCGATAATCCTGAAAGAATTGGAATTATTATCGCCATGCAAGATCCTCGCAGCAGTTAGTATCGCCCAGGAATTCTGAATTCTGAACTCCGCGTAGCGGTACTAGACTGAAGCTGCGATCGCTGTGACGAAACATCCGATATTCTAGAGATCGCCTATGGCAGTTAACAAATTGTGACAACTTCACGCGATTGGGATTAAATGACTCATCCAGAACGCAATTGGTCAAAACGCTCGACTCACTCGCTAGATCCCCTCAAACTTGCTGAATATATCTCCCTTGTTCTCTCCTTGGTGGGTGCGATTGTCGCTGCTGCGACCCGACAGGTTTTTTATGGAGTTGCTCCGCTCTCAATTTCGTTGTGTCTCAATGTTTTGAATCGCCAGCGTTTTGAGCAATATGTTCGCCAAACCTTGCACTCCCTCCATTTGAAAACCGAGGAGCAACTTGCACAACTCGATCGCTCTCGCTTGGAGTGGGAGCGAAAATGGGGAGAGGCGAACGAATCAACCGTTCAACTCAAGCAACCCGAACTTGACAACACCGAACTACCAGAACCAGACTCTGGTGAAGAAAGCGATCGCTTCGCCAACCTTGCGGCACGTACAGCGAGTTTAGACGATTTCCTCGATTTTTTTGACGTTGAACCTGAGGAAGAATAACGAGGGAAGGATCGGACGAGTACCAGAGAGCATTGGCGAATGTATTCAGCCCTCTTTTTTAGTATATTTGAACTGAAAAAGAAATTCGGAGGAGCGCGATCGTGGCCTTTATTACCGAACTCACCCCAGAGCAAATCGCCCTCATACCGAGCTATCGCCAAAAATGGCAAGCTCTTGCTTTCTCAACCGAAAGAATTGACCGTCAAGAAGCAAAAGAAGCGATTCTAGCTACCTACGAGTTGCTCCAGCGTCCCGCCCTCGAAATCCAGTTTTTTGACAGCTTGTATGCCGCAGCAGAAGCTGCAAAACCGCTGTATGGAAGCGATCGCTCCAGCGCAAAAATCGTTGACGAACTCCAAAAGAAGTTTGAGGTTGACAATACCGAGTCTATTGGACACTACGATGCTTCGGTGGAATATCAACTCTGTCTGGATGACAAATACGCAGACAAGCTCGAAGCTTTTTTCAGAAATGTTATAGACGAATGCCCTGAACTCAACACTGAGAGGATCGACGATCGACTCTGGGAAAGCGTCGGGAATAGTTTGGGAATCTATCCGGTATACAGGTCGGATTTAGAAGAAGAGTTTTGCTACAGTCCCAACTTTTTTGTCCGGCTCAATTGGTACGCTCACAAGGGCGCTTTCTTCGACTTCCACTTTTCCGTTGCTCGTAATACGCTGTTTCAACCCTTCGATGAAGAGGCGTGGCGAGTTTATCAGCAACTTGTCCGGTGTTGCGGTTGGATTATTCCCTGCGAAGACATTTGTTTCGCCAGCGATCGCGCCACCCAACTTCTCTTCGACGACGAAAACCGCCTCCACGCGGAAGGAGAAGCAGCCCTCAAGTTTGCTGATGGAAGGGGACTTTACGCCTATCATGGCGTTCCTATCCCTGAAAAATATGGCAAGCAATCTCCCGCTCAATGGCAGCATGACTGGTTTCGAGACGAAACAGATGAAGACTTAAAATTAACTCTCGTTCGCGCGGTTACCGCCAGTACCCCAGTCCTCAAAAGCCGCTACTTTCGGGAAGCTTTGGAAAAAGCCGCGTATCTCGGAAGACTTGAAATTGTGCGACGCATTCTCAATATTGAGACTTTTTCGAGCGCATCTCTCTCTCAAGCTCTTAGCGATGGTGTTTGGAGTCGCGATCTGAGAATTGTACAAGCTTTAGTGGATGCAGGGGCAACCCTAAATTGGGAAACAGAGGGTGGTACGCCATTGATTGCGGCGGCGAGAGCGGGAGATCTCAGCATTGTGCAATATTTGGTGGAAGCCGGGGCCGATCCCAATATGTGGATCGATGATTCGGGTTATCGCAGTCCCCTTTGCGATGCAGTTTATGAGGGACACGAAGATATTTGCGAGTATCTGCTCCCTTTCATTTCAGATTCAGAAGAAATTGAATACGCGCGTCAAGAATTGCCCAAAGCAGTTATCCGCAAGCAGAGACGCGAGAACAAACAATTACAGGACTTTTTTAACGCAGTTATCTATGGCAAAGAAGCAAAGATAAGGAAAATTGTTGCCCAAGGGTTCGATATCAACTCTGTTAACGAAGATGGCGAGACAGCGCTGCACGATGCGGCCGATCGCGGTAACGTAACAATAATTCGCTTGCTTGCAGAATTGGGAGCCGATCTCAATGCGCTGAATGAGGATGGAGCAACACCTCTGATGGCTGTTACGAGAGGACTTTACGCCTTGCAAGCGAAGGCGATGCGAACTTTAATTCGAGCAGGGGCCGATGTTAACTACCAGAATGAGGATGGCGATACGGCTCTATCCTATGCTGTGGGCGACGGTAGTGCGCGACCTGTATTTATCAATATTCTGCTCAAAGCAGGCGCTCGCTGGCAGGATCGAGACATCTATAATGCGGCTGCGGCCGGACATATCCAGTTCCTCAAGCACGTCCTGGCAACAGGCATCGATCTTGACTGGCCTGATGCTGATGGCGCAACCCTTCTAATGAGAGCGACCGAACGCTCTCAGGCGCGAGTCATGCGACTATTGCTTCGGGCCGGAGCCTCTGTCAATGTGAGAAATGAACGAGGTGAAACAGCTCTCCACTTCGCAGATCGCACTCGCCGACAGCATCCCGTCCTCAAAAAAATTCTCCTCAAAGCTGGAGCCACGTATTGAACGTATATTCAAAGAGCTTTTGAGGAAAGACTGACAACCCTTTTGCGCTCAACACCAACCTACGCAAACACGTCATTTCTCAGGCGTTCCATTTTTTGTCCCGTACAAAGGTCTTGCACAATTGCCTGCGGGTTTAGCAACGCTGTTGGGGAGGAGGAAAAGGGCGAACGACGGGAATCGAACCCGCGAATGGTGGAACCACAATCCACTGCCTTAACCACTTGGCTACGCTCGCCACGCCTTTGCTAGTGTAGCATTTTATAGGCACGGTGCTCAAGAGTCGGAACATCGGCTAAACTCAATCGAAAGCCAAGATATCGAAAGTCCATTTGATTCGCCTAACGCCTAAGCATTTAGCTTTTAACACTCATGGGTTGCTGATGAGCGATTCCAACAATTAGGCTGTAAACGTTTCTCTGACTCCCGATTCTCGTTGATGAAGAAGGTGTATTTGACCCATAAAATTGCTTCGCTACATTGCACGTTGAAGAGGGCATTTTTTCAGTGTTTTTTGAGTGACGGCGTAGTAGTAAACTAACTGAGATCGAGTTGAGAAAGCTAGTGTATGGATGATTCTGCTGAAAATATTTTGGGGCGCGATCGCTTGAAGTCTGGGTTGTCGCTTCACGTCTTTTTTCGCAATCATCGGCAATTTTCACTGGCGCTAACCGCGCTTGTTTTCTTGTTAGGAGTTGTTGGCATTCTCAACCATGCTATGTGGCGAGATGAGTTAAATGCTTGGCTGGTGGCGAGAGATAGTTCGTCAGTGTTTGAGTTGTTTGCCAATATCAAGTACGAGGGACATCCGGGATTGTGGTACTTGTGCTTAGCTCTAATTAGTCGAGTGAGTCACAATCCTTTGGGGATGCAAATTTTTCACGTTTTGTTGGGAACAATATCGACTTATTTTTTTGTAACGCGATCGCCTTTTTTGCGCTGGCAAAAAGTTTTATTTGTTTTGGGATATCTTCCAATTTACGAATATTTAGTCATTAGTCGAAATTACGCGATTGGCCTCTTGACAATTATTTTGTTCTGCGTGCAGTATCCCCAGCGAGAAAAAAACTATATTCCGTTGGCGTTGCTGTTGTTCTTAATGTCAAATTGCAATGCTTATTGCCTGTTTATTGCGATCTCGCTAGGAATAACGTTGGTACTAGAGCTGATTTTAGGAAAAAAAATCAACTATCAATCGACGGCGACTCTCAGAAACAAGCTCATCAGTTTTTCAATTTTCCTGTTGGGAATTGTTACCGCTTTCGCTCAGCTTATTCCGCCAACTGATAGTCGCTTGCAAGGAGGATTGCGGTTAAACCTCCAGTTCGACCTCAGACATTTTCTGACAGCGATAACAAGATTGTGGAATAGTTATATTTTAATTTTGGTTCCCGGAGATAGTAAGTATTGGTCGGTTATTATTTTCGCGATCCTCGCAATTGTATTGTTTCTGTTTTGGGTTCTTGTTTTCCTGAAAAAACCCATTGCTTGCTTTTTCTATATATTCGCAACTACCGAAATTCTCGCTTTCACTTATGCTAAATTTTTAGGCTCTCCTCGACACTATGGACACTTGTATCTTGTTTTAATTATGTCTCTGTGGCTTTCTGTTTATTACGCCCCATCTAATTTGTTCATGCGAGTTTTGACTCAACTTCCCAAGCGAATTAGACAGCGTTTACTGGACGCGATCGCTTTTACTCGTCGGTACCAAAAAGTGCTGTTTGCCGCGATTCTCTCCGCCCAACTCATTGCTGGAATTGTTGCCTATACTCGAAACTTAGTCGTTCCTTATTCTGCCAGTCGCGCGACCGCTCAATTCATTCAAAAAGAACATCTTGAACACCTGTTTATGGTGGGAAGCCCCGATCTGGTCATGGCTCCGTTATGCGGCTATCTCCAGCGTCAGATATATTACCCGGAAAGCAAAAAAATGGGGAGCTTTGTCCTTTTCAACAACAACCGAATGGAGGTGAGTGTGGATGAAGTTTTAAGGCAAGTTCGCGACCTTCTCCGAGAACGCCAAAGCGATATTTTACTGATTCTCAACAGCGAACTCGATCGCTCTCCAACTGACTTGCAAATCTTGCCGCTGGCACAATTCACAGAAGCGCTAATTTATAACGAAAAGTACTATTTGTATCGCGTTGTCACGCAGGTTAAAAGTTAAGAAGAGGAGTTAAGCTGTTATACCTTTAACAAGTGGGGACGAAAGCTGAAAAACAAAGGCAATGCTGTTATTGCGGTTTGAATGTCGAGCAGCTTATCCTCCTGCAATGATACAACGCCCAAAAATCAAATCACCAAATCGCCAAACTGGGTTTAACAATTGCTGGCACAATACGTTGACAAGCCATTTTCCCACCGCCAATATTTCTCGCCACAGGACCAATTTGCAAAGCAGCCAAACCACCCATGATAAAAAAGTTGGACTTGGGCAAACGTAAATGTTCGTCTAGTATGGGTAAATCGTTCACTGTTTGTGTCGGATAAATCTCTAGTACGTCTTGTAGTAAAGGATGCTCTTTGAGATTAAATCTCGTACCAGTAGCCAACCAAATACGGTTAAATTGATGGCGAGGCACGGCTGGGTTTCCCAGCCATGTGCAATCGCCATGTTGATGTCTGCTTCCGTCGTGACAACGAACCTGCCAAAGATTATCTTGCCACTGTGCATCCCTAACTTGACAGCATTCATCGATCCTCGCTTCACCTTTACGAGATGCTTTTCTTAGTTGCAACATCATTTCAGGAGTTATGGAACCACCATTACGAGCTTGCTGAATTTGCTGGTAACGAATATTCCAATCCCTTTCTGCGTGGAAATCTTTGAGATATTTAGGACCTAACCAACCAGGATCGGCATCAAAGATTTTTGACTGTAAGTGTTTTCTAGTCATTAAGGTAACAGTTGCACCCAAATTTATCGCACCTTTGGCTAAATGTCCGCTAGTTAAGCCACCACCGACGATTAAAATCCTTTCTCCTGTTAACTTAAGTTGATTTAAATTTACCTGTTGAGAATGACATAATTTATCTTTGGGATAGTCTAAGGTGATTTTTTCTACCCAGTTAGGAAGCTGTACTTTACCACTTCCTGTAGCCAATACTACTCTACGAGCAGTAATACTTTCCCCTGTATCTAAAACCAATTGAAATCGAGAATGAGAAGCACGTTCAATCGGTAAGATCTGGATTACCCTAGCGGGATAAACCTTTTCTGCTAACTTCCAGCGTCGAATTACTTCATCGCAAAACTCATTAAATAGCTTTGTTCCTGGTCTGTCATAAGGGGGAAACAATTCACTATGTCTATGTTCGGCAAAGGTTCTCAATTGATAGGGGTTGGGATCGGGATGATGGACGGCGGGCGATCGCAAATAGGGAATTTGTTGTGCTGTAAATTGTTGCTTCCATTGACTCAGCCAAGTCTGACTCGGATCGAAAACTAAGAATTTATGATAGTGCTTCGCACTTTTTTGTAACAAATGGGTGGTTAAAGTTAGAGCCTGAACTCCTGCGCCAATGATAGCTAGGTCTATATAGTTGGGTAATATCATTGTAGATTGCTAATAATTATCATTTTAATTAACCAGTTCTTCAGTAAACTTTATGAGATCAAGGGATAACAAGCCGATTGAAAGCTGTGTGGGGTGTGGGCTATAGGAAAAATTTCAATTGACCGCCACACGCACGGGGAGAAACGGAGTAGCGATCGCTCGCTTGAATGGCTCCACGTTTCTCCCAATTCGCCTCTAAATCTTAGTTTTATTAGCTAGAACTTCTTCTAAACTCTCTTTCAACTCAGGTATATTCATCGTCCCAATATCTCCTTGTTGACGGGTGCGAATACTTAAGGTCTGAGTTTCGACTTCCCGCTTCCCAACTATCGCTACCACAGGAATTTTTTCTAACTCGGCATTACGTATTTGTTTGCCTAAACGTTCCCCTGTACAATCTATTTCTACCCGATAACCAGCCTGTTTGAGATTAGCAACAATAGCTTCTCCATATTCTCTTTGTGCTTCACTTACTGGTAGCAAACGTACCTGTATGGGTGCTAGCCACAAGGGAAAATCTCCTGCATAGTTTTCGATTAAAATTCCGTAAAAACGCTCTAAAGACCCAAAAATTGCCCGATGAATCATAATTGGACGTTGACGAGAACTATCGGCTGCTACATATTCCATGTCAAAGCGTTCTGGTAAGTTAAAATCTACCTGGATAGTGGAACATTGCCAAGTACGTCCAATGGCATCTTTAATTTTGATATCAATCTTAGGGCCATAGAAAGCACCACCGCCTTGATCTTCAATATATTTCCAACCTTTATTATTTAAAGCTTCTACTAAAGCATTAGTCGCCAATTCCCAACCCTCATCAGTACCGACGGATTTATCTGGGCGAGTGGAAAGATTGACTTCATAGTCTTTAAAACCAAAATCAGAAAGAATCTTTTCCGTTAAATTCAGCACGCCTAGAATTTCTTCTGCAATTTGGGTAGGTAAACAGAAAACATGAGCATCATCTTGCGTAAAACCCCGCACCCGCATCAAACCATGGAGGACACCAGAACGTTCGTAACGATACACCGTACCTAATTCTGCCCAACGCAAAGGTAATTCTCGATAGGAATGGAGGTCATTTTTATAAGTTAGAACGTGAAAAGGACAGTTCATCGGCTTGATTTGATAAGCCTGTTCTTCAATATCCATCGAATCGAACATATTTTCGCGATAGAAGTCAAAATGACCCGATGTTTTCCATAGTTCCAAGTTAGCAATGTGGGGCGTATAGAGGAGTTCGTAACCTGCATCTAGATGAGTTTTACGCCAATAATCTTCAATGATGTAGCGCATCGTTGCACCGCGAGGATGCCAGAATACCAAACCACCACCTGCATCTTCTTGAATACTAAACAGTTTTAACTCTTTGCCTAGTTTGCGATGATCTCTACGCTTGGCTTCTTCTTTTTGCTTTAAATAAGCTTCTAACTGTTCGGGAGTTTCCCAAGCTGTACCATAGATGCGTTGGAGTTGGGCTTTGGTTTCATCTCCCCGCCAATATGCCCCAGCGACACTTTCTAAGACAAAAGCCTTGGGGTTAATCTCTCCTGTATAGTTAACATGAGGTCCCGCACACAAATCCCACCAAGATACAGTAGCAGGAATTTTCACGGGTTTAATCAAAGAAGGTTCTGGTAAAGCAACTTTTAGTTTTTCTCCTACATCCGGAAATCTACCGCCGTCGGGACTCCCAATGTAGTAACGGGTAATGGTTTCTCCTTCGGGAATGCTATCTAAAATTTCTAGTTTGTAAGGTTCGCCTAGCTGTTCGATTTCGGCTTTAATTTCTTCCCTCGTTACTTCTTCTTGAATAATGGGCAAATTAGCTTTAATAATAAAGCGCATTTGCTTGGTAATTTTTTTCAAATCTTCGGGAGTAAAAGGTTGAGAGCGATCAAAATCATAATAAAAGCCCGTATCTGTAGTTGGACCAATGGTAACTTTTGTCTCTGGAAATAGGATTTGTACTGCCATTGCCATGATATGGGCGCAAGTGTGACGAATGCGCTCTAGTTTAGCTGGATTAGAGACGTGTAAGGGAGACTGGGTTAACTGACTGACCATTGGTAAATCATGATAATGATAATCGTTATCATAGTAGCGTATAATAGCGTAAATCGATCGTGTAAGCAGTTTTATAAGAGTTGGAAAATGAATTCCCTATTTACCGTCCGCACTTCCGTAGAACAGGTTGAGGAGGGTTTGTTACTTGCTCCCAAATTCGATGCTAATGGTTTGATTCCAGTAGTTACCACCGATGTCAACACAGGTGAAGTGCTGATGCATGCTTATATGAACGAAGAGGCGTTAGTTAAAACCATTGAAACGGGAGAAGCTCATTATTACAGTCGTAGTCGTCAGCAGCTATGGCATAAAGGTCAATCGAGTGGATTGGTGCAAAAAGTACAGCACTTAGCTATTGATGACGACCAAGATTGTCTGTGGATGCAGGTTAAAGTATTGGGTTCGGGAGCAAGTTGTCACGTGGGTTATCGTTCTTGTTTTTATCGTCGTATTCCCACCGGGAAAAGTGCGATTGATTCCCAGCAACCCATTCAGTTAGTGTTTGTGGAAGAGGAGAAAACATTTGATCCTCAAGCAGTTTATGGGGATGCACCAAACCCAACACAATTGTGAATTTAGTAAGTCGCTTTAATGAAGGAAATTGATGACGAAGATGACGGAAACAATTAATTTATTCGATACAGTCACTGCCAAATATTTTTACCATAAGAATATGACTCGTCTAAACTTCAACCTATCCGATGTCTTGCCATCCTTACCTAAAAGCGGAATGCCAGTAACGATAATTACTGGTTTTTTGGGGAGCGGCAAAACCACCTTGCTCAATCAAATCCTACTGAATAAAAACAATTTAAAAATAGCAATATTAGTCAATGAGTTTGGCGATATTAATATTGACGAGCAGCTTTTAGTTTCAGTAGAAACAGATATAGTAGAATTGGATAATGGTTGTATCTGTTGTACCATAAATGACAGTTTGGTAGATGCAGTTTATCGAGTTTTGGAACGAGAAGAAAAAGTAGATTACTTAGTTATTGAAACTACAGGATTAGCCGATCCATTACCGATTATTTTAACTTTCCTCTCTACAGAATTAAAGTTTTTAACTCGCGTTGATGCGGTTGTTACTGTTGTGGATGCAACAAATTTTGATGCCAAACACTTTGATAGTCAGGCTGCTTTAAATCAAATCAAATATGGCGATATGATTATTTTAAATAAAGTTGACTTAGCAACAGGCGAACAAGTTAGCGAATCAAAAGCATTTCTTAAAGAAATCAAACCAGGATTTAGAAGTTTACTTAGCGAATATGGAAAAGTACCTTTACCCTTAATTTTGGACATTGGTTTGACTCAAGCAGATGATTATCAAGCTAAGATTTCTGAGTTTAGACAGGATAAATTTGCTTTTAAGAATCATTTAGGAAATGATGGTTTTCATTTCGTTTCCTTTAAAAGCGATCGCCCGTTTAAACTTGATAGATTTGAAAATTTTCTCGTCAAACAATTATCCGACAATATCTTTCGTGCAAAGGGAATATTATGGTTTCAAGAAAGTCCTGCTCGACATATTTTTCAACTCAGTGGGCCTCGCTACGATTTACAAGCAGATGATTGGACGAGTCAACCCAAAAACGAATTGGTATTCATCGGGCGTAACTTAGATAAGTCTTTAATTAAACAACAGCTTGATGATTGTTTGGTCGATTTAGTGATTAACAATAAATTTAGTTTGCCGAATAATACTTTGCTAGCAACGATGGACTCGTAAAACGTCAAGACCGCCCAGAAATCTTACAAAAAAGCATTTTAGCCTGTATTCCGCCTTTACCCATTTGAAGATAGTTACATAGAATCGATGACTTTAAAAATTTACAATACCCAAACCCGTTGCCTCGAACCCTTTGTCCCTCTGTCACCAGGCATAGTAACCATGTATTGCTGTGGTGTAACCGTTTACGACTATTGTCATTTAGGTCATGCTCGTTCCTATATTATCTGGGATATGGTACGTCGCTATCTGCAATGGCGGGGATATGAAGTGACCTACGTGCAGAACTTTACTGACATCGATGATAAGATTCTCAATCGCGCCCAAAAGGAAGGGGTTTCGATGGCAGATATCTCGGAACGTTTTATCAAAGCTTACTTTGAAGATATCCGTCCCTTAAATGTCATGGATGCAGATGAATATCCCCGCGTAACCGATAACATCGCTGGGATTCAACAATTAATTCAGGTATTGCTCGATAAAAAATATGCTTATGCTGTGGATGGAGACGTTTACTTTCATGTCGAAGCTTTTGGCGAATATGGCAAACTCTCTGGACGTACCCAGTCAATGATGCAAGCAGGGGCTAGTGGTAGAGTAGCCGTTATGGAAGCTGCAAATAGGAATAAAAAACATTCTTCCGATTTTGCCCTCTGGAAAAGTACCAAACCAGAAGAACCTGCTTGGGATTCTCCTTGGGGTTTTGGTCGTCCTGGTTGGCATATTGAATGTTCTGCTATGGTTAGGGCATTGTTGGGAGAAACCATAGATATTCATGGCGGTGGGGGCGATTTGGTGTTTCCCCATCATGAAAATGAAATTGCCCAGTCAGAAGCTGCCAATGGTAAACCCCTGGCTAAATATTGGCTGCATAATGGCATGGTAACGGTGAATGGGGAAAAAATGTCTAAGTCTTTGGGGAATTTTACGACAATTCGCGAGTTATTAAAACGTCCCCTCGATCCCATGGTAATTCGGTTATTTGTTTTACAGGCACATTACCGCAAACCATTAGATTTTACTGAAGAGGCAATTCTTTCAGCAACCAATGGTTGGCAGACTTTACAGCAAGGTTTACTCTTTTGGGAAAAATATGGCAATAGATTAGGTTGGAAGAAAAACCAAGAAATCGACTCTACTGTCATAGAACAATTTAAAGCAGCAATGGACGGTGATTTTAACTCTCCGGGGGGATTAGCTGTTTTGTTTGATCTCGCTAAAAATCTCCGTCGGGAAGGAAATTTGTTAACCCATGAAGGTAAAATTGCTACCGATCTGGAAGAGTTACAACAAAAATGGCAAACTTTAGTTCATTTAGCAAGAATTTTAGGATTTGAGGCTAAATCTGAAGCCAACTTAGAAGATACTCATAACTTCGATGAAGCAAAAATTACCAGATTGATTCAACAACGTAATGAAGCGAGAAAAATAAAAGATTATGCCCAAAGCGATCGCATTAGGGAACAATTACAACAAATGGGAATTACTCTAATCGATCGCTCTAATGGGGAAACAAGTATTGTTTATAGCTAATAGCAGTTCCTCGCCAAGAGTCCAAGCTAATCATCTCTTTTGTAGTCGTTCGGGTCAAGTCTTTGAATATCCGCTACAAGGGGGTTCGATTAATAGTTTGTTGATAAGTTTAGATCGCCAGCAACTCGTTCAAACTATTATTTCTAGTTAGAAAACTAGCTTTTGTTTTAGAGAATGATTATCGTTATCATAAGGTGTCTATTCGAGATTGTTTGTTGATGAAGAAAACAAATCATCGCTTTGAACGAGAGGGTCGGCGGGGTTCCCCCGCCATGACCAATCGAGTTTTTGAAGTTGTAATTGTGGGGGCTGGGGCTGCTGGAATTGGCTGTGGCGTAGTCTTAAAGAATTTAGGAATTGAAAACTTTGTCATTTTAGAACGACATCAAGTGGGGGCTTCTTTTAGCCGTTGGCCAGAAGAAATGCGATTCATTACGCCGTCGTTTCCCAGTCATGGTTTTGGACTGCTGGATCTCAACGCAGTCGTTTTAAATACTTCTCCCGCCCTCAGTTTCAGAAAGGAACACCTTTCGGGGAAAGAATACGCCCTATATTTGGAGACTGTAGCAGAGTATTTTCAACTACCTATCAAAACCGAGACAGAGGTAAAAACTATTACAACTTTGACTAAAGATCGGGGCTTTGTCATCCAAACTTCTGGAGGTGAGTTGAAAACGAAGTTTGCGATCTGGGCAGCAGGAGAGTTTCAATATCCCAATCTGAATCCGTTTCCAGGGGCCCAATTGTGCATTCATAATTCCCAAATCCGTTCTTGGACAGAGCTTGAGGGGGACGAATTTGTAGTTATCGGAGGCTATGAAAGCGGTGTAGATGCAGCGTCAAATTTGGCAGCATTAAGGAAAAAAGTAAAGTTAATCGATCGCCAGAGTAGCTGGTTAAACTTAGACTCAGATCCGAGTGTTTCTCTGTCTCCCTATAGTCTACAACGTTTACAAATAGCTTATTCTATGGGTCGGGTCGAACTCATTGGAGAACAGCACATTGAAGCAGTTAAAAAAGTAAAAAAAGGATATGTGGTGGAGAGCGAGTACAAACAGTGGTTTAGTTCTACACCGCCAATTCTCTGTACGGGGTTTGATAGCAGTTTAAAACAAATCGCACCTCTATTTGACTGGACAAATGGTTATGCAGCCCTGACTCAAGAAGATGAGTCTACCCTCACTCCAGGATTATTTGTCGTCGGTCCTTCTGTACGTCACGGAGAGTTGATTTTTTGCTTTATTTATAAATTTCGGCAGCGATTTGCCGTGGTAGGAAATGCGATCGCTCAACGTCTGGGAATCGATACAACGACCTTGGAAACCTATCGCCGAGAAGGTTTGTTCTTAGATGACCTTTCTTGCTGCGATAACGATTGTGTTTGTTAAAAAGCCAAATGAACATCTTTACGTCGTCAACACCTCGATTGGATATGCGCGGGAAACCCGCGCATCCCTCTCGGTCACGACGGTGGTTCTACAAGCTGAATTCGATTCAGCGTAGCCCACCGTCAAAATTAGAGCGCGATTGTATTGTGGTCATTGGCAAAGAAAGTACGGGCAAGTCCCAACTCATTGCTTCTCTTACAGGACAGACTGCCTATAGTGCCAATTTTCGCGGTTCTACAGTGACTTGTGATACTTATCAATCTGAAGCCTGTACCTTTATCGATACTCCTGGAATTCTCTATCGTTCCGACAGCGTAACTACCCAGAAAGCTTTAAGACAGCTACAAGAAAATGACACCGTGTTATTGATAGTCAAGGCAACCGACGTAGATCGAGATTTAGCAGATTTACTCCCTTTAGTAGCAGATAAAAGAGGACTTGTCGCGATTACTTTTTGGGATAAGGTATTCTCGACGGTTCATACTCAACAAGTGGTTCGAGAATGGAGCGAAACTTCTAACCTGAGCATTGTCACTGTAGATGCTCGCCACATTACTACAGAACAAAAAAACTCGATTTTGGCATCTCTGCAAAAGCCCAATCCTTTTCCCGCCCAATGGATTCCGAGAAGGGCTGGCTGGCATATTCAACCCCGCCCGACACTGTTAGAACATCCTCGACTGGGTTGGTTATTGGCGATCGCTTTATTACTGATTCCTGCCATTATTGCTGTCTGGGGTGCTAACTCCTTTGCGACTTTAGCAGATCCTATAGTCCAAAGTGCGATCGCTCCCATTATTGAACCTTTATCCAAACTCCCAATCTGGTTAAGAAAAATACTGATCGGTCAGTATGGACTGATAACGATGAGTCCGTTGCTGTTTATTTGGGCGATGCCCACAGTCATTCTCTATGCCCTATTCTTGGGCGCATATAAAGCGAGTGGGTTAATAGAACGAATTACCATTGCTCTCAATCCTTTACTTCGTCCGTTTGGGTTATCGGGACGGGATTTAGTACGAGTAATTATGGGTATGGGGTGTAATGTTCCTGCAGTGATTAGCACCCGTGCCTGTTCTAGTTGTTCTAGGGGAACTTGTATTTCTGCGATCGCTTTTGGTTCCGCTTGTTCTTATCAGTTTGGCGCAACTTTAGGGGTGTTTAGTGCTGCTAAGTTACCTTACTTGATAATTCCTTACCTGCTGTATCTAACCGCAACCACCTTAATATATACTCGCATCATTTCTTCCCCTACAGCTAAATCGAATCAAAATCCTCTAGTAATCGAAGGAAGAGCCTTTTTAGAATTTCCTCGTTTATCAGTAATTTGGCGCGAAGCTAAGTCAACTATTAATCAATTTTTGTTTAATGCGATTCCTATATTTTTAGTTATTAGCGTTATTGCTTCTGTATTAAATTGGTTAGGAGCGATCGCAGCTTTAGCCAATATTATTAGCCCTTTGATGGGATGGTTTAATTTACCCCCGGAAGCCTCATTACCGATTATTTTAGCTTCTATTCGCAAAGATGGACTGCTATTATTTGTCGAACCCGAAACCTTGGCTATGTTGACCCCATTGCAGGTTTTGACTGGGGTGTATCTAGCAGGAGTATTGCTACCTTGTTTCGTGACTCTGTTAACTATTGTGCGAGAACAGTCTCTTCGATTTGCCTTATTGCTGTTAAGCAGACAGGCGATCGCAGCGATCGCTTTTTCTCTATTACTTGCTTGGAGTTGACTAAAATGGACATCATCTCCTTACATTCTCTAAACTTTGATTTTTGATTATGGTGTTGCAGCAGCCTGCTCGTTCCATCCCAATTCCACCCCTGGAAAGTGGCGATCGCTTGACTCGTGCTGAGTTTGAGCGCCGCTATGAGGCGACCCCAGAAAAATTTAAGGCTGAATTGATTGAAGGAGTGGTTTACGTGGCATCCCCAGTTAGAGTTTTTCACGGTACACCCCATGCTGATTTAATCACCTGGTTAGGGGTGTATCAGGCGGCTACCCCTGGTGTTAGTGCTGCTGATAACACAACCACACGGCTAGATATGGACAATGAACCGCAACCGGATGCCTTACTGCGAATTGAAGTTGGCGGTAACTCCACGATTAGCGAAGATGGCTATATCGAAGGGACACCAGAATTAGTGGCTGAAATTGCCACAAGCAGTGCGGCAATTGATTTAGGAGTCAAGCGGAATGCCTATCGACGCAATGGGGTACAGGAATATTTGGTGTGGTCAACCTTTGAGAATCGCCTCAGTTGGTTTCGGTTACAAGCAGAGGAATTTGTCTTAATTGAACCGGATGCCGATGGCATGATTCGCAGTAGCGTGTTCCCCGGATTGTGGCTGAACGTGCCAGCTTTATTGGAGGGTAGAATGATGGAGGTGCTGAATGGGCTGCAAGCTGGGATTGCTGACCCAATTCATCAAGCCTTTGTGCAGGAGTTGGCGAGGCGAGGCGATCGCGCAATCTTGAATGAAGCTTGTTAGTTGAGCAGCAAACCCTGAGTGTGCGATTTCCCATCGGGAAGGCTATGCCAACGCGCCATGCTGGGGATTTGGGAGCACTTCCTCTTTCGGAGTTACTGGAAAAAATGCAAGTCGCGATCGCTCACAAATCTCTTTTCTAACTGTTATTTGCTCGCTTAGAAATATCCCAATTTCAAGCGATCGCCTACTCCAAATGACTCATCGGCCCAAGGTTCATCTCCCTTGGGTTTTTCGTTTTTCGTGGATTTTCAGGGTTGTAAATCTATGCCGTATTTGCTAAGTGAGATTTGTCGGCTCAACGGCTCAAATCAGCGGAGACAGATAACTTTGAACTCAGCACCAGCACCTTTCAACGGTCCGCTGCATTTGAATTGTTAGGCACCATGCTAGTTGATGTAGATTTTCTTAATCTCATAAACAAACTCTGGCTTATTAGCGTATTGCAAGGCTACATCCCATAGTGGGTTTGTGCGATCGTTAAGATTATTTGCAAGAGCTTTTATTTCCGGTGGTGCATCTTTACGGAAAAAGTTTTTGTTGCCTCGATTTTTATCGTAGCTTACACCTGTTATCTTAAATTTCCGTGATGCTATGTTCTTGGATTTCTGCTGTTCAATGTCCTTATGTGCGGTTTCCCACGTTATAGCCCGTACCATTAAATAATATCTGCGTTCATCAAATCTGCCATTGATAGTGTATGCAGATTTGGATGGATACTGCGGTTTTATTTTTCTCTTATACAGACCACCCACGACAAATCTAAAATGTAGATTATCCGAGGACTTTTCATAGCGTCGGTAATTGACAATATCTACCCAATGCCCTTTTGCTTGAGCAAGATGCTTTTTCACGAAGAGAACTGCAAAGGACTCTTCAGTGTTAGCGTATTGAAGGTATTTTTCAAGTAGCTTGTCGTCCATAAGCCAAGATGTTCTGGAACTTGTACTGGATGCTTAACTATTTATATAGATGAATGGAAAGTTTCTGCTTAACTGTTGTTTATTATGTTTTCTCCTATCTAAGTCAGTCTAATCACCCCAATTAGGGGTATTAGGCCGATCTCGATCTTGCTCTGCATATTAGCCCTGTCAGCGGATATTATGCGGCGTTCCTCATCAAATCTTCAGCATCGACATAATCCTTCAAATCCGGACTGACTGAGTGTTTTGAATGGTCTGAGTCGGTTGATTAATCCAGCAATGGGGCTGTTTCGTCTACCACCTGAAGCCGCATCGCTGGTCATCCTGGCATCAGTTAGATCGCCGATCGTGTAGGGTGCGTTAGCATGGGAGTGATTTGTCAATAGATTGATCCCTGCTCCTGCGTAACGCACAAAAACCAACCAGCAGCTATAGCTCACAAACCCTGAGAGGTCTGGATTCCAGTCACTATATCCCCTATTTAGAGTCTAGTGCCGACTGGTTGAAGAAGATGGGTTGAAATTCATTTCAGAATAATTGTTTATCGTTAATTTTCCTAATCGAGGATTTCTATGAGCACAAGTGTAACGCCAGACCAAGAACGCTTTATCCAAACCAAGCTTCAAATGGGTAAATACCGCTCCGCTGAAGAAGTCCTGGAAATTGCATTGCGGCTACTGGATGAGTACGATCGCTCTGAAGCTGAATGGGTTGAAGACATTCGAGCCAAAATTGACGCGGCGGTTGAAGCCTCAGAGCATACCGCTCCAGTGGATGGCGAAACGTTTGTTAACGGCATCCTGGAACGGTTCCAGCAAGCAAAGCAGCCGTGAGTCGCTATGTTATCAATATCCTTGCTAGTCAAGACCTGAACGAAATTGCTGACTACTTTGCCGAAAATAGCGTTGAAGCCGGAGAACGATTCTTTCAGGATTTTAACCGCAAATGTCAACAGCTTATTGCCTTCCCAAATAGCGGGAAAAGCTACGAATCTATCCGTCCTGGGCTGCGAGGACTATCTTTTGAGAAATACATTGTCCTGGGCTGCGAGGACTATCTTTTGAGAAATACATTATTTTTTACAGAATTCTCAATGATGGTATTGAAATTCTCAGAGTTGTCAGCGGACGGCGGGATTTTCCAGCTATGTTTGCGGAATCATAATTAAGGGAGTATCTCTCACCTCTCAAACAGCCTCATTTAGGACTAGTGATTATGGTAAACCACAGCAAGAAACTGCTGATTTTCTGAAGAGTTCCTCAAAAAAAGCAATAGCCTGAATTTTTACGAAGTCATAAAAATCTTCGATCAAGAGCTAAAGAACCTCAGTTCGGGTTAAGACTATTTTGGGAGCAATTCTACGAGAGAATAAGCTTTTCAGGCTACGACAGCATGGGGTTTTCAGCTTATCCCGAACTCACGTTAAAGAATATCTTGCTCATCGACTTTTAAACGAAGGTGAATTAATCATTAAGTGGGGACGAAAGCTGAAAAACAAAGGTAATGCTGTTATTGCGGTTTAAATTGTCGAGCAGCTTAACTCAAAGATGCCAAAGAAAACTACGATCGGGGTGATGGGGCCGGGAGACGGCGCAACGGAGCGCGATCGCGCCAACGCTTACCAACTCGGTCAACTAATCGCCTCGCAGGGGTGGGTTTTGCTGACAGGGGGACGGAATGTTGGGGTGATGGAGGCCGCGAGTCAAGGGGCAAAAGTTGCGGGAGGATTAACGCTGGGAATTTTAGGCGATCGCGACTCTCGCTCTCTGTCTGCGGCGGTTGACATCGCCATCTTCACCGATCTGGGCAATGCTCGCAACAATCTTAACGTTCTCTCCAGCGATGTGGTCATTGCCTGCGGAATGGGGTTGGGAACCGCTTCTGAAGTGGCCCTCGCCTTGAAAAATGGCAAGCCCGTTGTGTTACTGACCGATAATCGAGAAAGCCAATCCTTTTTTACCCAATTTGGCGCGAAGCATCTGGCGATCGCCGACACCCCCGATCTCGCCATCCAACTGACCCGCACCCTCCTCAGTTCTCCGAGTCGCAAACCATGAACGACTTCTACAAAAAAGACCTGGCCTATATCCACGATGTGGGGTTTGCTGACTACGCGCTCAACGCCACACCGGGCATCTTAGCGATCCTAGAGAACCATCAGATCCGAGAGGGATTGATTGTCGATCTGGGGTGCGGAAGCGGTTTGCTCGCGCAAGTTTTGGCAAAAGCAGGATATCAAGTCTTGGGAGTTGATATCTCGGCAGCGATGCTTGAAATCGCCCGCAATCGAGTTCCAGAGGCAGAATTTAAGCATTCTTCCCTTTTTTCTGCGAACATTCCCCCTTGCAATGCCATCACCTCAATTGGCGAGTGTTTCAACTACCTCTTGGATGCAGACAGCAACGTCGCCAAGCTCGGCCCTCTTTTCGACCGGATCTACAATGCTCTAAAACCGGGAGGAGTGCTAATTTTTGATATTGTCGAACCCGGCCAAACAGAAGATGGCACAGAACAGCGATTTGTGGAAGGGGAAGATTGGCTGGTTTTAGTCGAAAAAAAGGAAGATGGAAAGACGCTAACGCGCCGCATTATTACGTTCCGAAAAGTGGGAAAGCTCTATCAACGCGATGAGGAAGTCCACCGCCAGCAGTTGTATCAAACCAGCGAAATTGTGCGGCAATTAGAGCAATGTGGCTTCCAGGTTCGGGTGATGGACGGCTACGGCGACTTCCGCCTGCCAAAAGCGCGCGTCGCGTTTGTTGCGCTTAAACAGCCTTGAGAGGCGATCGCTTCCCGCGCAAGACGCTAGCAGTACCCAGTCGAGTTACAACCCAAACAGTCCTATGCACTTGCCAGAAGAACCAGAACAACCGTTGACCCTCAACATCGTCCCGATGCTCGATGTAATTTTCGCAATTCTGGCCTTTTTCATCATCTCCAGCTTGTTCTTAACGCGATCGGAAGGGTTAGAGGTGAACTTACCGGCAGCTTCAACCGTCGTCGCGCAAGAGAATGTGGCGATGACAATTTCAATTGAAACAGACGGCGCGATCGCGCTCGATGGCGCGGCGATTTCACTCGATCGCCTCGAACAAGCGGTGCGAGACAAGGTGGAGCCAAATTCCACGCCTCTCATTGCCATCCAAGCCGATGAAAAGGCCAGTCACGGTCGCGTGGTCGCGGTGATGGATCGGTTGCGTCGCGTCGAAGGGGTACAGTTAGCAATCGCGGCCCAAAAACCTTGAAATTTCTAAAAAGCGACCCGCCGACACCCGTATCGATACAGGATTCAAAGAAACACCTATGGGGACGCTGTAGGGGCTGTTTAAACCTGCCCAACTCGCGATCGCACAATTCTCATTCCTCGCCCGTTTTTAATGTTTCGAGCGCATAGCAGGCAATTTTCATGCTGTAGCGAGCCTGTTCGACTGAAGAGAGTTCGTCCCAATTAACGCCTTCGACCTCTTGTGTTGAACCATCTCGCATGGCATAGACAAGGGGACGCGCAAAGATATAGAGATCGTCTCTGGCCCATTGAGAAAGGAGCGGTTCGACGCACTGAACCAAGCGATCGGCCGGGGAAAGTTGAGCGGGAAGTAGCGTGGCGGCCTGCTGAGCAATGGTTGCCAGCCATTCTCTGGGCGCGCAGCGGCCAAACCGTGCCAGCAACTGCGTTTCTAAGGTCGGTCTTTTGACAGACTCCCAACAGCGATCGAGCTGGCCAAAGAAAGCTTGAGATCTGAGAGTGACTTCTTCAGACCCCAGCCAGTCCGCGAGAGAAAACTCGCTCTCCACGGTTTCAAAATAAGCATCTGCTTCGGGTTCGGCGGGATTCCAGGGATAGATCGGCTCGTCTTGCAAGAGAGTGTCCATCAGTTCTTCCTCAAGGTTCCCCAAGCGCTCTTGATTGTTTTGATGGCGAATTGATTGATGTGGCACGACGCTCCTCCTTTGTGTATTTTGTTACATTCCCCATTTGGCTATCGATAGCTACACCACCATCTGCCACGGTTCCGAAGAAATCGATCTCTTTTTCCTTGTCAGTTGAAAATTTTTGCTTCTAGAAAAATTATTGGAGGCAACGTTGCGGGTCATCTGTCGGACGTTAGATCTTGCGCTGCTGGTGTTGAGGGGTGTTACTCCTCGATCGCGAACTCCAACGCTTGACCGTGCAAGCTGCCAAACTTCATTTGAATGCCTGAGTTTAGCATAATTTCTTGGTGGTGAATTTTTTGCCAGCCTGTGGGGTTGGAAATATAGGTTCCGTAGCGAGATTCATCTTGTAGAAAGTATTGGAGTTGAACCTCGCCATCTGCAGTTTTTTCCCGACGGACAATGCGCGCGTGATTGTTGCTCACCCACTTTTCGTCTAGGACCAGATCGTTGCCTTTGCGCCGGCCAACGTTCATCAGTCCGCCGCGAATGAGCCAAACTTTCGTTTCATCTTTGAGCGATCGCAGAAGTGCGGGGGGGTGCTGGTGGAGATCGCTATTGGGTAGAGTGGTGGGCAGTTCGGTAATATTTTGGTCGAGGCTTCGGATCAGTTCGCCCGCAAATTCGGGGTGCATGTAGAGAATGGGCAGCGTCCAAGCAGGTTGGTTGAACTTATAGAGCGTAAGCAATTGCTGTCTGGCAACGGCTGCGGCTAGATCGATCGGCATTCGTTCGGCGATCGCTTTAGTAAAGATTTGAATAAAACTGAGGGCTTCGCGATCGGCAATGGAGTCGCGCATGGCTAAGACAGCAGGAACGCCGTGTTGGATCGAGACTTCTGCCAAACTGCTGCGCGGGACGGTTTTCCCGTCGAGGCGCTCTGGCTGCGCGCCCCAACAGGCATTAAAAACCGCGAGGGTCACTTGGGTGCGGACGAGGACTTGAGCGAGTTCCGTGCCGCCGATCTCGGCATCCGGTCGCAAAAAGAGCAACCCGCCATCGGGTGCGGGAACGCCGTGACCGGCATAGAACAGAACGTTATAAACTCCGGTTTCCAGGGCGTTTATTAACTCGGCCGGTGTGGGTTGGAGCAGCGTCCGGACTTGGGCGGGAACGGGGTCGGTGTAGGGATTTTGCCGGGGGTTTTGGTGAATGGCTTGGGTGAGGGTGGCGGCCTCAGCTTCCAAGTCTAGGTGCGTTTGGGAGCGATCGCCGCTTTGTCCGAGAACGAGCAGAATATTCAACTCTTCCCGCGCGCGCGCCTGACTGAGCGGATCGACATTACTAATCGTACGGCTGAAGAGCAACCGCTGGTTGAGGGAAATGGATGGCTTACCCGCTTCGGGTTGCATAATTTCCCACGGGAGGGGGATGAGGTTGGGGTCGCGAATGTCGAGGCGCAGGCGCAAGAGGGAGCTTTGTCCGATCGCAATTCCCCGACTTTGGGCAAAACTGTTGCGGATGGAACCGCTCAAAAGCCACTGCCACAGCGCAATGCCTAAGTCTTGCATTAATCTCGCGCCATAGCCTTGTGGGGGCGAATTGCCGTCGGGGGTAATGATGAGTTCTTCTGTCAGCGGCCGATCGGGGTTGTGGGTGACAGGAAGGTGGGGGGAGCCTTCTGGCGAGAACATTTCTTGCCAAGCCAGCCATTTGCGCGTCAAACTGAGGGGCCAGATACAGTCATGGTGAACGTAACCCCCTGGCAAAGGGGCATTGAGAACCCAAATGGCAAAGTTATCCGAACCAGCAGAGGTTAAACGAGCGATCGCGAGGCTGAGGCAAGGATTTGCGCCGACAGACATTCCAGAACTTTATTAATCTTTCAATGATGCGGTAAATCTATCTTATCCGGTTCGCGGGTCGCAGGCGATCGCGCAGTTCTAAGCTCAAGCATATTTAAAGGAGAAAGTTCTACACCCGACACCCTTTTGTTCGATCTCGCTCTCTCCGCTTAAATAGACGAACAGCTTATTGCACGCCGACAGCTCTTCCTCCAGTTCCGAAAACGATCGCGCGATCGCGCTCCATCGGTTCCCAACCGACATCAAACCCCGCCTCCCAAGCAAGCTGGCGGGCCTGGCGGAAGGCTTTGAAACTGTCCGGTCTCACCAAAAACGCGAGATAGTCGGTTTGAGGATTGAGTTGTTTGAGAAGCTGGCGAAAGTCCGAGTTGTTTTCGGCCAGTTCTTCTGGCAACTCTCGCTGGGTTCCCTCTCGCAATTTATACGCCATTCCCCCCGCCTCAACGCGAACGCTGTAATGGTCGATTGTGCCTCGATAAAGTGCTAACTGCTGAATTTTATTGCGCTCGCAAGCTTGATAGGTTTCAATCTGACTGAGATAGTACTCGTACAGAGAGGGGAGCGGGCGATCGGGGATCTCCGGTTTCTGACACGGGGGAAGGGAAGCGAGAAATTTATCGACTTGCGCGATCGCGGCGCTGGTATCGACATAACTGAGACGATTGTCCCGAAGTTCAAAAAATTGAGGGCTTTTCCGACTGTTGGAAACCAGAGGGGTGCGAATGACGGTTCCCGCCTCTACGGTGACCAGGGAGACAAAGAGGCTAATAAACATCAACACGCCAACAGTGTTGGTGAGGATGTCAAGGAAGGAGTCGAGATTTTGCGTGGGTGTGGCTAATTTGCGGTGTCGTCGTCTTCTCATTTCGCTAACGCTTTACTCTCACAATTTTAGAGCTGACGCAGTAAACCTCACCCATAACAACACCGCATTCCCCCAACTAGGGTTCCAACTGCACGATCGCGCTCCGAACGGTCGGATTGAGAGCTTGCATATGGGAATTGGTAGAATCAAACAATTCATCGCCAATAACCGCTCGGTAGTCTTCAGCAAAGCGTTCGGTGGCTTCGCGATCGGGCAACACTTGTAAATATAACCAGCCTTGATATTTCTCTAATTTCGTACCGTCAAGCAATACAGCTCCCGCATAATCCCATTCAAATCCCGCCAGTTGGAACGAACCGAGAATCTCTTGCAACTCCTGCAATGAAGTTCCCATGCCGATCCCTTCCGGCGTTTTCCAGTCCGAACCCAGCTCGCCAACGCCTAACACTTGGGTGCGACGGTCATTCTCCCAAATCACCGTGAGAGATCGCGCCTCTCCCAAATCCACGCGAGTTGCTGGCTGCATAAATCCTTCCCCCAAATCGAACGAGCGATCGCTGAGTTTGTCCGCACCAAATAATCGGGTCAAATCTGCATAAGTGGTCGTCGCCGAAATCGCTCCCACCCGCACTCTCGGAATTACGGTAAGGTCTAAGGAAGACGGCGATTGAGCTTGCGCTGGAGCTAGGGTAAAAGTGCCAGCGCGATGCGAGCGATCGAATTGTCGAACCCAGCTCCACTCCTGAAACCCACTCAATCCTAAAGTCAAACCAACACCAATCGTTAGTACTGTGAATATCCGTTCCATAGTCCAATTCCTCGATAGCACTCTTTGCTGATAGATCTGACTTCGCCGGTCGGAGTTACGTTTCCTGAAAAATTGTCTGCCGATCGAATGTCAACTTAAATCAATCTTATTATCCCTAGGTTGTGCATCTCTTTTTGGGTAAATCTTTATACAATCAAAGGAGTCACCCCATCGTAGATGTCCTACACGTTAATGCCAAATTACGTCTGATGTGAATTATCTAAAACCCTTGCGGGGTAAAGGGAGAAAGAGGAATCACGAGCATCAACAACAGTCAAATCGGGATTTGAGACGTTAATACACATTAGGCGTAAATTAAGATTGAACGGCCGGTTATCCTGATGGATTCTTTAGAAACGAGTTCGCAAAATTGTCCGCCAAACTTGCGAGATGAAACGGCTCGTAGCATTCTGGCGGCTATGGCTCTCCGCATTCGCCAATCTTTGGATTTAGAGTCAATTCTCCACACGACGGTTGTCGAGGTTCGCCAGCTTTTGAGGGTCGATCGCGCTCTCATTTACCGCTTTGAACCCGATTGGAGCGGGACTGTCGCGGTGGAATCAACGCGCCAAGAAGAATTCTCGATTCTGGATCGAGTGGTGAGAGACGATTGTTTTCAGCAACAGTGGCTGTCACCTTACCAAAATCGGTGCAGTCGAATTGTTGAAGATACAAGAACATCAGAGTTAGATCCTTGCTACCTCAAATTTTTGGAACAGTTTCAAGTGAGAGCCAATTTAGTCGTTCCCATTACGATCGCAGAACAAAAATCTGCGGACGCGGGGATGGAAAGCGAAGAGGTAACAACGCGATTGTGGGGATTGTTGGTTGCCCATGAATGCAGCCGGCCTCGACAATGGCAGGCCGAGGAAATCGCATTTTTAGAAGAGTTGTCAACTCAGGTGGCGATCGCCATTCAACAAGCGACATTAGTGAAGCAACTGCAAGCCGAACTCGCGCAACGCCGAGACATCGAAGAAAATTTGCACAGACAAGCTCGCATCTTTGATTGCATTCACGATGGTGTGATCCTCACCGACCTTGACGGTCGTATTATTGACTGGAATCCTGCGGCTGAGAAGATTTTTGGCTACACCAAAGCTGAGGTGTTGGGACAAACGCCAGGACTATTGCATCGGCCGGAAGATTCGGCAACCCTCACCGGGAAAATTATTGAGGGGGTCGAACGAGATGGACGCTGGTCTGGCGAGATTCTCTTTGTGGGTAAAGATGGGACAGAGGGGATTTGCGAAACAACGGTTGTTCCCCTGCGCGATCGCCACGGCCGGACGGTTGCCACCATCGGCGTGAACCGAGACATTACCGCTCGCAAGCAAGCTGAAACCGAGCTACAGGAGGCACAAGAGCGCTTGACTTTAGCCGTTCGCGGTTCGCGAGAAGGGTTGTGGGATTGGAATATCCAAACCAATGATGTCTATTACGCTCCCCGGTTTAAAGAAATTCTGGGCTATGCCGAGGGGGAGATGGAGAATAAATTTCACGCCTTTGAGTCGAGACTGCACCCCGAAGACCGAGATCGCGTTCTCGCAGCCGTCCGCAACCATCTCGAACATCGCCTTCCCTACGATATTGAGTACCGCTTGCGATCGAAAACTGGAGAATATCGCTGGCTTCACGCGCGCGGCCAGGCGATTTGGGAGAGTAACGGTCGAGCAACGCGGATGTCTGGCTCTGTCAACGATATTACTCATCGTAAAGAAACCGAAGCGGCCCTGCGACAAAGCGAAGCTCGATATAGTTCGCTGACCAATGATGTTCTCGACAAATCGGCGGTGGGGATCTTTATTCTCGATGCTCGGTTCCGCGTGGTCTGGATTAACCAAGCGTTAGAGCAATTTTTTGGCCTGCGCCGGGAAGAGGTCATCGGTCGAGATAAGCGCCAACTGATTGGCGATCGCATCAGCTCGATCTTTGCCGATCCTCAAGCTTTTTCCGATCGTGTCTTCGCGACCTACGACAACAACACCTACACCGAGCATTTTGAATGTCGCGTCCTCCCGAGCGAGGCGCGACAAGAACGCTGGCTGGAACATTTCAGCCAGCCGATCCGCGTGGGACTCTATGCTGGCGGTCGTATCGAACACTACACCGATATCACCGAACGCAAGCAAGCCGAAGCCAATCTGCGAGAGGCGAAAGCCGACCTAGAGCGGCGAGTTGCCGAGCGGACGGCCGAACTGACTCAAGCCAACCTCCGCCTACAACGCGAATTAGAAGAACGCCGCCAAGTTCAGGGGCAGTTGCGCTCTCAAGCACAATTTCTCGACAACGTTCGCGAGTCGGTCATCGCCACCGATTTAGAGGGGCGCATTACGTACTGGGGCCAAGGCGCGCGATCGCTCTATGGTTATGCGACTGAGGAGGTCATGGACCGGCAAATCCCCCTCACCCCTCCTTTTGCTGCGGCCGCCGAAACGCGCGTGCAAACCGCGATCTCGCAAGGCTATTGGAACGGAGAATACCGGCAACAGCGCCAAGACGGATCTTCGTTCTGGGTCGATGCCAGTCTTGCCCTCGTCCGAGACGATCGCGGCCGGCCCTCCGGACTGATCGGGATCGAGCGCGATATTACCAAACGTAAGCAAGCTGAAGCGACCTTGCGCGAATCAGAACGGCGCTGGCGCAGTTTGCTCGAAAACATTCAACTGTTGGTGGTTGGCCTGAGTCTTGAGGGCCGCGTGGAATATGTCAATCCCTTCTTTTTAAAACTTACGGGTTATTCGGAAGCAGAGGTTGTGGGTAAAGATTGGTTTGAAACGTTCTTGTCTCCGGCCAAGCGATCGCAAGGGCGACAAACCTTTCAAGAACTCCTCAACAATAACCTTCATCCTTACTACCAACAGTCCATCATCACTCGGGCTGGAGAAGAGAAAATTATCGTCTGGAATAATACTCAACTGCAAAATCTTCAGAAAGAAACGATTGGCACGATGAGTATTGGCGAAGATATCACCGAGCGCTACGCGATCGAGCGAATGAAAGATGAGTTTGTTTCCGTCGTCAGCCACGAACTGCGAACGCCCCTGACTTCCATTCACGGCGCGTTGAATCTTCTGTCTAGCGGTTTGGTTCCCGCCCATTCCCCGCGCGGCGATCGCGTCATCAAAATTGCGGCAGAAAGCGCCGAACGCCTCGTCCGCTTGGTGAACGATATCTTAGAACTAGAGCGCCTCGAATCAGGGAAAATCCATCTTTCTCCGCAACACATTAGCGCCGATCGCCTCCTGCACCGTGCCGCAGAACAGATGCAAGTTGTGGCGAATCGGGCGGGAGTCAGCCTGCAGGTTGTTCCGCAAGCGTTAGAATGCTATGCCGATCCCGATCGCGCCCTGCAAGTCCTCACCAATCTCCTCAGCAATGCCATCAAATTCTCCGAGGCCGGCGATACTGTCTGGCTGAGCGTCGAACTAGAACCAAACGCAGAGACAGGTCAGGCAGAACCAACGGCCCTCTGCTTTAAAGTTCAAGACCAAGGTCGAGGCATTCCCCCGGAAAAACTCGAATCCATTTTTGAGCGCTTTCACCAGGTTGATGCGTCTGACTCTCGCAACAAAGGCGGAACGGGACTGGGGCTGGCCATTTGTCGCAGTATTGTCGAGCAGCACGGCGGACGCATTTGGGCAAACAGTACCTTACACGCTGGCAGTTGTTTTTACTTCACCCTACCCACCGGAGACAAGACCCATGAGTGCAAAACGCATTTTAGCGATCGACGATGACGATGGCGTTCGAGAAATTGTCCAAATCTGTTTGGAAGTCGCCGCTGGTTGGGAAGTCCTCACCGCAGCATCTGGCCGCGAGGGGTTAGCGATCGCGGCGGCCGAACGTCCCGACGCCATCCTTCTGGATGTCATGATGCCGGGAATGGACGGAACTGCAACCTTTAAGCAATTGCAAGCCAACCCCGCCACGCAAGACATCCCCACCATTCTGCTGACGGCTAAGGCCAAAATGAGCGAAAAGCAGCAGTTTCTTGAATTGGGAGTGACTGGAACCATCTCCAAACCCTTTGAAGCTGTAGATTTAGTCCGACAAATTCAAGCGCTTCTCCACTGGAGCGACTGATATCCTCTAACAGAGTGCGAGATTCAACTGACTTCTGAGGAAAACGGTTCGATGCGCGATCGCGCTTGACTTTGGTACTTGACAAAGAAATTAATGGTTTGCGGTTTGACCCACTCCTTGCGAACGGCGACTTCGCCGAACGGTAAATTTGTTTGCACCTGTTCGTTGAGAATTGCCGTAATTTGAGCCCGGTTGAGTAACGAAGCCGAGCGCAGATACTCGCCCAATTGCGGAGGCGGGGTTTGGCTCTTGAACCGAGGCCACTGCTCGACAAAGAAATCAGCCGTTGCTTGTTTAATCCATCCCCGTTCCGCAAAAATCTCTCCCAAACGTGGCGACCGATCTTTGCTCCGCTCTTTCAGTGCTTCTTCGAGCTGTTCGCGCGAAATCAGTCCGGCATCTTGTAAGAGTAAGCCAATGGGGCGCGACGAATCCCAGTCTTGCGCGCGCAGAACGTTCGGAAACTTCCGGCCGCGATTGTTTCCTTCTTCTGGGGGCGAGCTAGGTTTATCCACCGCCAGGGCTTTGTCGTAGCTGAGATAGGCCTCTTTGTAGTAGCCCAGCTCATGGAGCGCAACGCCTCGCAACAGCCACAATTCACCATCTTCCAGTTCCAAGGAAATCGCTAGATTGAGATCGAGCAGTGCTTCAGAAGCATAGCCGAGTCGAAGGAATACCTTTGCTCGATGAAACAACGTATTGCGATCGTACTCCCGTATCGAAGCAGATTTGGGAGTTGGTAAGGCGATCGCCGAGGCAACAATTGCATCCTGCTCTGGGTTCGCCACCGAAGTGCGATCGCCTCGATTCACTTCCCCAATCATCCACAACGGCCAGCCCAATACAATCCAAACACTCATCGCTCCCCGCCCGCGATCGATCGGCAAGCGGCGATTCAATTGATTGAGAGCAGCGAGATAGCAAACCGAACCGGACAAAACATAAGACAGGGCCCAAAAAGCTAAGAAAAACGAAGTCATAGTTTCCTCTCATTTAATAAAATTCAACGGGTTCCATTGACCCCCCTGAGATGCAAACCCCTTCATCTTGCTTTTGCTAAACGCGCGCAAACTGTATTTACTACTCGGAGCAAAGTTCTCGTTTTTATCGCAGATCTCAAATTTTGTAAAATTTCTTCATATCTCGCCCGCCCGCCCTCTGTTCTCCCAAACATTTATCCTAGAGGCTGGAGTGTCCATCGCTCAAAGAAACAACCTGGATATTCAAGATGAACAAAATCTTTTTCGCAATGCTGCTGTTTATTCCCATCTCCATTGCAGCTCAATTCTTGGGATGGGGAGCAGCCGTTGTCTTTGTCACAGCAGCTTTGGGAATTATCCCCTTAGCGGCCTTTATGGGAACGGCGACAGAAGAAGTTGCCGTTGTGGTCGGGCCTAACTTGGGGGGACTGCTGAATGCCACCTTTGGCAACGCAACAGAATTAATTCTCGCCTTGATCGCGCTCAATTCCGGCCTCATTAGCGTTGTCAAGGCCACCATTACCGGGTCGATTATCAGCAACCTTCTCTTGGTCATGGGTTTCTCCATGTTGCTTGGCGGTCTGCGCTACAAAGAACAGGAGTTTCAAACAACTGTCGCGCTTACCAATAGCTCGTTGATGAACCTCGCTGTCATTGCCCTGTTGATTCCGACCGCAGTCGAGTACACCTCTTCAGGGATTGGGGAAAGCACGTTGCAAGGCCTCTCTGTTGCCGTTGCCGTTGTTTTAATTCTCGTCTACGGACTGACACTATTTTTCTCGATGAAAACCCACGCCTATCTTTACGATGTTGGCGTTGCCGATTTAGAGATTGAAGGGGGCGAAGACGGGGGTGAAGACGGAGAACCCTTGCCAAATGTATGGCTGTGGATGGGAGTTTTGCTCGTTATTACTTTGGGTGTTGCGATTGAGTCTGAACTTTTAGTCGGTGCTTTTGAAGAAGCAACTGCAAAACTCGGACTCACCGCCCTCTTCACCGGAGTGATTCTCTTACCCATCATCGGCAATGCGGCAGAACACGCAACAGCGGTCACCGTTGCGATTAAGAATAAGATGGACTTATCGCTGTCTGTGGCTGTGGGTTCGAGCATGCAAATTGCCCTGTTTGTTGCACCGGTATTGGTCATTGCTGGTTGGTTTATGGGACAACCCATGGATTTGGATTTTAATCCCTTTGAGCTGGTTGCTGTGGCCGTGGCAGTGATGATTGTTAACTCTGTCTGTGCTGATGGGAAGTCTAATTGGCTGGAGGGCGGTTTGTTGCTGGCGGTTTATACGGTTCTAGGATTTGCCTTCTATTTCCATCCCGTGGCCTAACGCTCTTTATAACTGGGACAATTGCAGAATTTTTCAACAAGGCTGTAGGGGCGGGGCGATCGCGCCCCTCCTCTTTTTTGTCAGGATTCGGCGATCGCGCATCCACAGCAATCGGTAATTTTGAACTCAGAACCCTGTCTTTTGAGAGCAGGGAGTAGTCAAGGATAGCTGTTTGCGGTTTACTGAAAACTGATAACTGAGTTTTCCTCGCGCATGACTTCCGATTTATCACAGTCTGTTCTGTCGTCACAACAGGTCGGGGCAAAAACGATTCGGCCGATCGCGGCAGCGGAAATCCACGGAATTGCTTTCTACCAGGGCGTTTTATACGCTCTCGATGCTCTCAATGGCTATTTATTGCAGGTCGATCCGGCGACAGACAATACCACAATTGTCAATACTCGCGGCGGTCAAGACTTGGTGGGGGCCACCGGATTGGCAATTGCGGACGATACCCTCTGGTTTGCTCGCGATGATAGCGTTTTTTTCTGTCCTCTATCGCTGGATCGCCCCCCGAAGCGATTTGTCAGCCTGTCCTACCCTGCGAATGGCGTGGCGGTGTGGAAGTCAACAATTTACGTCACCTGCGAGAAGGCGGGATATATCCTGATTTTCAGTCGAGAAACCGGACGGGAAATTACCCGTTTCTATGCGCCGGGAATTGGGATCGAAAATATTACGGTGAGGGAAGAAGAACTGTGGGTGTGCGATCGCGCCGAACAAACGGTTTACTGTCTCGATCGCGCCACCGGAGAAGTTCTCTTCAATTTGCTGACTCCGTTTGAGAATCCCACCGGACTTGCCTTTATTCGAGATCCTGAAGCGGAGACAGACGCGCTCTACGTCGCCTATACCCAAGAACAGCCCTACATTCGCGACAATCCCAACGCCGATCCGAACCACGAACTCCAGTACCGCGATCGCACTTTCATCCACCCCCTTTATTTTCGCTACGACCGCGATCGCCACTTGGCCCTCTCCAACGGCTACCTGATCGAAATGTCCTATGTGGAGGAACTCTCTCCTCTCGATCCCGTCGAACTCGCGGATTTGGAATGGCGCATTGCCCTCCCGGCCGATACCCCCCGCCAAAAGGTTCTCAACATTGAACCCGTTGGCTTGCCCTTTGTCGAAACGGTTGAGAACGGCGCGCGCATTGCCACCTTTAAGTTTGATACCCTCAGCTCTGAAGAGCGCTATATCTTTGGTTGGAAGGCCTTGCTCGAAGTGTGGAGCATTAAATATCAATTCGGCCCCAAAGATGGAGAAGATACCCCAGAACTGCCAGAGGAATTCCGCGATCGCTACCTCGCCGACAACGACAACTTAGCGATGGACGCAGACTCCATTCGTCGCGCGGCCCGCGAAGCCGTGGGAACCGAAACCAACCTCCTGCGGCAAATGTACAGCATCCGCAACTACGTCTACGATCGCCTCTCCTACGGCATTAAACCCCACATCGACCCTCCCGATGTGGCCCTCGCCAGAGGAGTGGGTTCTTGCGGCGAATATCTCGGCGTGCTTCTGGCCCTCGCGCGACTCAACGGTATTGCCTGTCGTACTGTCGGACGCTACAAATGCCCCCCTAACCCCCTCCAACAAGGCATTCCCCTTGAACCTGACTTCAACCACGTTTGGATGGAATTTTATCTTCCCGGTTTTGGCTGGTTGCCGATGGAGTCCAACCCCGACGACATTAATGAAGGCGGCCCCTACCCCACGCGCTTTTTCATGGGACTGAGTTGGTATCACGCGGAAATGGCGAAGGGCGTTCCGTTTGAAAAGTTATACAGTCAAGGGAAACCCATCCCGAAGGAGCAAGTTTCAATTGGGGAGTTGGCTTTAAATCACGTTCGCTTTACCGTTCTCAAAGAGTTAAAACCCTAGCGCCGCTTTCAGTCAAGCCGATTTGAGAGCCGTCAATTTCAAGAATGCCAGTCTTGCGGGAGCAGAATTGTGGGGCGCGCGGATGCCCGACAGCATTGTGGTGGCTTCTTTCGATTTAGCGTTGAACCACTTGGGAAACAGGAGTTTGGGACATTGGTTGTAAGGAGGCTATAACGCAATAAGAGCGCATCGATTCGTTATCGCTGCGACTCCATCACATAATCATCCATCACAAAGCCGCTGCCAATATCAGCGACAACTTCCTTGACCTTCTTCAATCCCATTTTTTCGTAAAATTTAATCGCCCCATCGTTGTTCTTATTCACCGTCAGGGAGATCGAGCATCCGGGATGGGCCGTGCAAATGCCCAAATAGCATTGTTTCGCCAATCCCATGCCCCGGAACCGACGCAGAATGTAGAGCTTGGAAATAAACACCCCCTCATCGCGAACGTCAATGGCACAATAGCCAGCGTCTACGCCATCTTTAACGATGAGCGAGTAATTTCGACCCTGCTGCATTTGCTCGCGAATGGCTGCAAAGGACTGAAACTTGTCGAGCATATAGTCAACCTGCGGTTTTCCAATGATGGGAGGATAGTGTTCGCGCCAGATTGTTGCGGCCAAAATCTCTACACGTCGAATTGAATCATCATCGCGGACAGTTTCAATCATGGAAGTAGAACGAAACGTATAAGGTTGCCATCAGCTTCTAATCGGGTAAGCTGTTCGGCGTTGATTTTATTGTATGGGCCGCCATGACAATGAAAATCAAATTGTATTTTTTCTGCGGAAAGATGGCTTCTGGGTTTTGAAACTTCTATTAACTGAGGACTGAATGCTGACTGCATAAGTTCTCCGCCTTCAGACATAAGTGGATTTAGAAGGCACGAGAGGAGAGAAGTTTATGAAAGCGATCGGAAACATCACTGCCTCAATTGCGGCTGTCATCGTTGCCCTTTTGAGCGTGTCGGCGAGTTCTTCTTTCGAGGTCCATCCCAATCTTCCCCGTGCTGTTGTTCGAGCTTCCTCAGTTGGTCATGAGGCCAGCACCTGGGGACAAATCGCGATCGCGGCGATCGCGGCCGGATCTTTTGCCTTCAGTGCGGCGCGAGACGGCGAATCCTCTGAGTGCTAAGCACCGATCTCCGAGCGTGAAAATGTCGTAATTCTCCTTGTCAGGCAGAAATTGTGTGGGATAGGATCTCAACGGAACTTTCCCGCAAGGCTGAATGACTGTAATTTTATTTTGGGATATTGACGGAACCTTACTCAATTCTGGCGGGGCCGGACGGCTTGCTTTAACCAAAGCAGTGGAAGAACTGGTGGGGACTTCGGCCGACATTTCCACCGTTGAGATGGCAGGAATGACGGATCGGAGCATCGCCACGCAGATTCTCCAGAACCTCAATATCGTTCCGTCTGCGGCCACAATTGAAGAACTCTTAGCACTGTACCAATCCTATTTACCGGCCAGCTTGTCTCGCACTCAAGGGTATGTTCTCTCTGGCGTGCGGGAAATTTTGGAGGTGCTGCACCCCCGGACTGATGTGCTTTCGGTGTTGTTGACGGGGAATAGCGAAACGGGGGCGCGAGCGAAACTGTCGCACTATGGTTTGGATAAGTTTTTCTCCCTCGGTGCCTTTGGGAATACCACGGGCGATCGCAACGAACTGGCGCGTCAGGCCCTCTGCCTCGTCCAACAACAGGTGGAAACAGTCGATCTCGATCGGTGTTACGCGATCGGCGACACGCCTCACGATATTCGCTGCGGTCGGGCCATTGGGGCTAAGGCGATCGCGATCGCGTCGGGTTCTTACTCTGCTTGCGATTTAGCCGCAGGTTGGCGAGTTTGGGAGCAGTTTCCCGCCCCCCAGGAGTTTATGAATTGTATTGGTTTAAGCTAGGGCTTGTTATCAATTAAGCCAGATGACAATAGCAGTCCGGGCTCAGTTTTACGATTGCTCAGGGAAGGTGATTTTCTTATCTCAGGAACTGGCAGTGCAGGAACGGGAACGAGCCGATCGCGCGGCCTCAGAGTTAGAAGCATTGCGCGATCGCCTTCCCTAATTAACCTGCAACCTGCAACAGTCGATCGAAGTTCAAAATCCATTGCCAATCAGAATGAATGGGGCCCAGTAATACGGATGGGAGAAACCCTCAGCAAAACTTTCTTCCCACTCCTCCCCTGTCTCCAGTGCTGGACGAACGGCTACGAGTCCCCTATTCTCTCCTTCTTCCTCAAACGCTTCTCCTCGCAACATCTGCAATTGGGCCTGTCGCAGCGCCTCTGCTTTCGTCATTGGTTCCGCAGCCGTTCCTCGCGCTAAATTCCGGTAAAACTGTTGCATCAACTGACTGGTACTCGCATCATTAACCAACCACAGGGATGCCATCACCGCCTTTGCCCCCCGATTGAGGAAATAATAGCTGATGCCGTTAATTTCCACCCCTTCTCGACCTTCTCCCCCTAACGCCGTCTCGCAAGCACTCAGCACGACTAAATGCACGTCGCGCAGATTGAGGGTTTGAATGTCAGGAATCGCCAGCTTGTCTCCCGTTCCCAATAGCAAGTAGGACTCTTCGGCCCGGCCGGGAGAAAAATCGCCGTGGGTGGCGAGGTGAAGGATTTGTTTTTGTCGCAGGTTGCGGCGAAGGGTGGGGAGATCGAAGGCGGCGTTGAGGAACTGCTGGCCGCCATACACACCGTTTTCATCGCTGCTATTTGTTCGCACGACCCCATCAATTTCGTCGGGAACGTTGGGGAGGGAGTTGAACCCTTCTACTGCTTGGGACAGACCCATTGCCAGAACCGACGTTTTCTCAGTTCCCGGCGGAAGGCGATCGCGCACGTCGGTGAGATCGGCAGACAAAACGGTGGAAACAGTATAGGTTTCAATTAAGTACTTTTCCCCATCAAACAAAGCACTCATGGGAATGTAGCGGGTGGCGCGATCGAGGGAGAAAACGAGGTTTTGAATCTCATTGGTTTCTAACTCCGTTTCCAGAGGTTGAATGAGCCAGTCGTACAGTTGTTTTCCTGTAGCTTGTAATTGCTTCAAATTCGAGTTGGGATTTTGCAGTTGCTGGCGGAATTTGAGGACAGTTGCGCTCAATTCTTTTTGCGTGACAGAGATTTCAAGGGTGTTCGTGACTCCTCCTTGTGCGGCCCACAGCAACCAGATTTTCTCGTCGAGAACGAAGGGATAAATCAGCACTGTACCGGGTTCGACCTCGACAATTTCTTGCGCTTTTCTTCCCAGGTCTTCGGGGTCGAGAAAAGCAGTATCTTGGGAGTGGCGATCGCGAATCTCGCGTTCGAGTTGGGCAATCTCTTGGTTAAAGTTTTGGGTCAAAATTGCTTGTTGGTCGAGCAGTTGATTGAGTTCGTTGCAGCCCGTTCGCTCGCATTCTGTTACTTTTTGTCCAAAAGCAATTAAAGTGCCATGACGTTCGAGAATTTGTCGTTCGACTTGACGGAAGGAGAGTTGAGGATCGGAGTTTGTAATGGTTGCATTGCGCGTGAAGTTTCGCAGTTCTTGAACTTTGAGTAACTCCAATACTTGTTGTGCTTCGAGAATTCTTCCTTGCGAGAGTAGTAAGTTCGCAAGAGCGCGATAAGTATCAGCAACTGTTTCGGTGTAAGCCTGTTGTTCCTCCCTGGTGAGAGTTTGTAAATTGGCGCGAATGGTTTCCGTGAGATTAACCGATCTTTTATAAAAGGCGATCGCGAGTTCTGTCCGCTCTTGCCGTTCTAACAATGCACCAATATTGCTCAAAGTATTTCTTTCGCCGGGAAGATCGTTTAATGCTCTAAATTGTGCTAAGGCTTTGCGATATTCTGCAAGCGCTCGATCTTCGTTTCCTAGCTTAGAGTAAATCAAGCCAACATTATTAATTGCCTGAACTTTTGCGCTAGGATTCCAACTCGGATATTGCAGCGCTTCTTGATAAGCTACTAAAGATTTTTCGTACTCGCCCATCTTGAAGTAGACTTGACCGAGATTGTTTAAAATATCAGCATGTTGATGAGAAAGATTCTGAGGGAGCGATTTGTAAATTGATAGAGATTGATTGAGATATTTTAAGGCAATATTGTAATCTTCCAGTAATTTATAAACCAACCCCAGTTTGTTCAGCACTTCAACTTCTGCCGTTAAATCTGGCATTTCTTTTCCTTGAATAAGATTTTGTGCGAGTTGGAAATGCTCAAGCGCAACTTCATATTTACCGAGGTCAATATAGAAGACACCAATATCGACTAAAATGAACGTTTCGTGATAGGCATAGTTGAGTTCTCTAGCAATCTCTAAAGCTTTTTGGTACAACTCCATTGCTCGCGCATAGTGACCGAGATTATGCTGTATCCAGCCCAAACTATGGAGACTGTGGCCTTCCAGTTTGCGATCGCCTGTTTCTCGATTAATCCAGAGGTTTAGTTGCGTTATCTCTCGCATTTCCTGCCACGATAGATTCTCCGGCGGCGTTAGCCAAGCAGGATTGAGATACCACAATCCTCGGTCGGAGCGACTTACGCCTTTAACATATTGACTCATCACTTTCAGGAACATTTCTTCGCTAACGCGATCGCCTGCTTTTCTCAACTTTTCGAGTTGTGCCTGCAAGAATTCTCTAACCTGCTTGTATTCCCCAACTTGAAAGTAAGCATTGCCAATATAGGTGAAGGTTTTTACCTCTCCTTCGCGATAATTCAGTTCTCGATAAATGCGAAGTGCTTGTTGATGAGAGGCGATCGCATCATCCCGATTTTTTTGGCGACTATAGAAATTGCCAATTCTGTTGAGCGTGACTGCTTCACCCACGCGATCGCCGTTTTGTCGATGATTGGCTAACATTTCTTGGAGTTGTTCTAATGTTGCTTGTCTCGCGCCAGTCGTTTGTCTAATGGCCCCAGCCGTTTTGGGAATTTGTCTCTGTGGGATGCCAGTTTCTCGCTGACTTCGTGTATTTATGGCTAAGGCTGAATACTTCTCCAGTACTGGCGTTGCGAGAACAGTTTCGCCAGCAAGAATGAAGAGCAGCGTGAAGGCGAGCTGGGGAAAGCGTAGCGCGATCGCGCCAAGGAAATTTGGCTTAAAATTGGGAGACATTGGAATTGAAAGAATGGTTTCTTCTCAATATTGAGATATCTCTTGGCGTAGCGGACTTATGCAATTTTCTTGACCGGCCATTGTGTATTTTCGACCTCGTTCCAAGACAGTAATAAATTCCGTCTTGATAATTGAGCGGATTGTTGGTTCGCCTATTGACAGCTTTTTCAGTATCCAGGCTCCTGACTGCAACGCATAATTGCCAAAATGAGAATAAAGATAGCCGATTCCTAGCTCCGATATTATTTGTACGTTAACAATCTTCAGGTAATTAAGCTGAGATTACTTTCTCTTTACTCATCGTCCAGTTTTTCTTTAGGAATCAGCTCTTAGAAAACATTCATAAAGTGAATCTTAAAGACTTGAAAGTTTTGACTTTGGTGGGTTACGGCGGCTTACAAACAAAAGAGACGCGATCGCGTGACCGCCTAACCTCACCCTACACAAGGGTTTAATTTTGACTTTATAAATAGTCTCTTAATTCGTCTAGAATTTCTTCGATCGCGATTGCAAGTTCTCGTTCTCCTAAGTTTTCATAACTTTTGAGTGCAATTCGATACCACTGAATTGCATAGTTGAGATTTTCTTGTCGATAGTATATCTCTCCTAGAAAATGAGCGACTTGTGCGGCTTCCAACTCGCGATCGCCAACGGTAGTATAGTTGTTGTAAGCATTTTTTAAGTGGTTAATTCCTTCCTCCCAATCTTCATTTTTTGGTACAAATTCAACCCTGGCTAAACCAATTTGAGCTTCTGCTTGGAGAACGAGATCTTTAATGAGTAGAGCTTGAGCGAGTTGGAGTGCTTTTTCGTATGCAGGTTTGGCTAAGCGGGGAGACTCCACTTGTTTGAGGTAAAGTTGACCTAACTCTAGATAAATTGGGATCGATGTTGTGTTATTTTCAACTGCTTCTCGCAGGAGCGCGATCGCGTCGCTAATTAGATCTTTGTCTTGGTAGAATTTGGCAAGTTCTAGGGTTGTTTCGTCGGGGTTTAGACCGCGATCGCGAATCGACTGAATTTCGCGTTCAATTCCTTGCAATTCTTCCCGATTCATGGTTCTAAATCGCACTTTTCCTTTCGTTGTATCCGGATCGTTTGCCTCAACAATCAAGTCGTAATCTCGATCGAAGTCTAGCTCGTCTTCCCCTTGAGGATAAGCGAGTTCAGTCCCAGCAATATTAGCTTTTTGCCACAGCAGCCTTCCTCCACTCTTGAGGCTAACGGTATAGCGAGTTGCACCCTCCACCGGAAACCAAGAAAAAGTAGGTTGGCGATCGCGGATAGAACCTCTGAGGGGATTGAGAATAGTAAGCTCAAGAGGACTTCTAGGAGCTGTGTAACAGCCGTTAGGAGCGCAAATAATACCCTTATCTTCTGCTAGAGCAAGAAACCTCGTGTTTTTCTCAACCCCAACGAAACTCGTCAGAGTAAAAAGCATCGAAACAACAAAATAGCGTAACAACTTAGCGTTCATTGGGAGCATCCCACTTTTTGCAATAAGTAGAAAGACTCAACAAATATCCGAGAAGTTATTGGACAATAGAACAGTTCAAACACTCCCTCATTGAAACAATGACTCCCCAGGAAAAACAAAAAGTCCAA
>Ga0207422_1001184_pt1 | contig 57591 bp, 44 predicted proteins | sample MarCyaLeptolynsp_FD_187757 | JGI IMG/M metagenome (GOLD analysis project Ga0207422, IMG submission 187757) | Marine cyanobacterial communities from Panama - species 1 Leptolyngbya sp. (SPAdes) | ecosystem: Environmental > Aquatic > Marine > Unclassified | place: Panama: Panama City | collected... | reverse complement strand
GGGGGGAGCCTCTTCGGGATCGACAACGCCACGGCCATGCAGGTGGTCAGCATCGGCTTCATCGTCGGCGTCCTGCAGGACTCTGCTGAAACCGGGCTGAACTCATCTTCGGATGTCCTGTTCACAGCCGCCGGGTCTTACAAGCCAGGAGATCCCTACCCGCGCAAACTGCCGCTTGAAGAGATTGAACCCCAGCCGCAAATGCTGGACCTCAAGGAAGCGTCTTCCTAAGACTATTCAACTCACATCAAGTGAAGAGCGAACAAGAACGCCGCCGGCTTTTGCAAGCCGGCGGCGCTTTTTTGAGATCCATAAGTCCTGCTTGTGACGGCTGCGCGCGAGCGCGAACCCGGTGTCCCGCAGCCGCTCAAAACCGATCTTAAAAATGGACCGACTGCGTATCCAAAGGCTTTTGCAGCGGCGGGGCAAATTTGGTCAGGTCGATGCCCTCAACAGCTGTCTTGTATTCTTCCACGGTCGGGGTCCGGCCCAGGATTGCAGACAGGACAACGACCGGGGTCGAGGCAAGCAGGGATTCCCCTTTCTTGTCGTCGCTGTCTTCAACCACTCGTCCCTTGAAGAGGCGTGTGGAGGTCGCCAGAACAGTGTCGCCCTTTGCGGCTTTCTCCTGGTTGCCCATGCACAGGTTACAGCCCGGACGCTCGAGATAGAGGATGTTCTCGTATTCGGTCCGAGCCGTGTTCTTGGGTGCAGTGTCGTCAAACTCAAACCCGGAATATTTCTGCAGGACGGACCAGTCGCCCTCTTCCTTGAGTTCGTCGATGATGTTGTAGGTCGGGGCCGCCACGACGAGCGGTGCCTTGAACTCCACCTTGTCGTTTGCCTTTTCAAGGTTCCGGAGCATCTGGGCAACGATCTTCACGTCACCCTTGTGAACCATGCAGGAACCGACGAAACCGAGATCGACCTTCTTCTCCGCACCGTAGTAGGAGATCGGCCGGATCGTGTCGTGGGTGTACCTCTTGGACACATCCGCATTGTTCACGTCCGGGTCGGCGATCATCGGCTCGTTGATCTCATCGAGATCGACGACGACTTCGGCGAAATACTCGGCGTTGCCATCCGGCGCCAGCGCAGGCTTCTCGCCGGACCTGATTTCGGCAATGCGCTTTTCAGCAATGTCGATCAGGCCGCGCAGCATCTGAGCATCATTGTCCATGCCCTTGTCGATCATGACCTGGATGCGGTTCTTGGCGATTTCCAGGGATTCGATCAGGGTCTCGTCTTCAGAGATACAGATCGACGCCTTGGCCTTCATTTCAGCGGTCCAGTCCGTGAAGGTGAAGGCCTGGTCGGCCAAAAGGGTGCCGATATGAACTTCGATGATCCGGCCCTGGAAGACGTTGTCTCCGAACTGCTTCAGCATCTGCGCCTGGGTCGCATGGACCACGTCACGGAAATCCATGTGATCAGCCATCTGGCCCTTGAAGGTGACCTTGACCGATTCCGGGATCGGCATGCTGGCCTCGCCGGTTGCAAGTGCCAGGGCAACGGTTCCGGAGTCCGCGCCGAAGGCAACGCCCTTGGACATGCGTGTGTGGGAGTCGCCCCCAATGATGATCGCCCAGTCGTCGACTGTGATGTCGTTCAGCACCTTGTGGATCACGTCCGTCATGGAGTGATAGACGCCCTTCGGATCACGCGCGGTGATCAGGCCGAACTTGTGCATGAACGCCATCAGGCGGGGCGTGTTTGCCTGAGCCTTCAGATCCCAGACCGAAGCAGTGTGACAGCCTGACTGGTAGGCCCCGTCGACTTTGGGAGACAGTACGGTCGCGGCCATGGCCTCAAGTTCCTGTGACGTCATCAATCCGGTCGTGTCCTGCGAACCGACGATGTTCACCTTGACCCGAACATCGGATCCGGCATGCAGCACCTTGCCCGGCGTTGCGCCCACCGCGTTTGCGTTGAAGATCTTTTCAACTGCAGTCAGTCCCTGGCCTTCATGGGAAACTTCCTTTGAAGGTGCAAAGGCGGACTTCAGTTCAATCCCAAGCGTTTCACAGGCAAGCGTCTGAAGTTTCTTTCCGAACACGATCGCGTAGGAGCCGCCTGCCTTCATGAATTCCACTTTTTGCGGATTGAAAGATGAGGACACGTCGACGAGTTCTTCGTCGCCTTCGCTGTTGTAGAGCTTCTTCTTCTTGGTGTTGATCGTCAGAACCGTGCCGGTCTCGACGGAGTATTTCTCTTCCAGGACCGGGTTGCCGTCGTTGTTCAGGATCGGGTTGCCGTCCGGACCCATTTTCTTGACCCAGTTTTTCAGGTCAATGCCGATGCCGCCGGTCACGCCGACCGTGGTCAGGAAAATCGGTGAGATTCCGTTGGTGCCGGCAACAATCGGAGCGATGTTGACGAAGGGCACGTAGGGGCTGGCCTGCTTGCCTGTCCAAAGGGCAACGTTGTTGACGCCGGACATGCGGGACGAGCCCACACCCATTGTGCCCTTCTCCGCGATCAGCATGACCTGCTTGTCCGGATGCTGCAGCTTGAGCGCTTCGATTTCTTTCTGCGCCCGTTCAGAGATCATGCACTTGCCGTGAAGTTCCCGATCCGAGCGGGAGTGGGCCTGGTTGCCTGGCGACAGCAGATCGGTGGAGATATCGCCTTCAGCGGCGACATAAGTGACCACCTTGATCTCTTCGTCGATCTCCGGGAGTTTCGTGAAGAACTCGGCGTCGGCGTAGCTCTCAAGTATATCCTTGGCCACGGCATTGCCGTTTTCGTAGGCCGCCTTCAGCCGGTCAGTGTCGGCGTCATAAAGGAACACCTGCGTCTTGAGAACCTCAGCAGCCTGGCGGGCGAGCGCCTCATCGTCGCCGAGAGCCACGTCGAGCAGGACCTCGACCGAAGGACCGCCCTTCATGTGTGACAACAGCTCGAAGGCAAAGGCGGGAGAAATCTCTTCGACGACACTTTCGCCGAGAATGATCTCTTTCAGAAATTTTGCTTTTTCGCCAGCTGCGCTCGTTGTGCCCGGCAGCGTGTTGTAAATCAGGAACTTCAGGGAGTCGTCCCTGTGCGCGTTCTCGGCATCCTTGATCTGCGCAACGAGCTCCTTCAATAGCGCGCCGTCGTCAATCGGCTTGGGGTTCAGGCCCTGCTCTTTCCGGTTTTCGATCTCACTCAGGTAGTCAGTGTACAAGCTCATGATAACCCCAAAGACTAGATGTTGGATGTAGCTTGAACGCCCGACCGCAACAAATCTGGCTGGCCGGGGGAAGCTTGCTTGGCCTTCTCATAATTCAGTATACAACGGTATGCAATATCTTCCGGCCTCTTTTTTGATGATCCCTGTCACGTTTGCGTATGCCGGCGCCTGACCAGCTTCGGTCCGGCACTCGCCGTCGCGTCGTGCTGCTCGTTCAGATCACAAAATTCGCAATCGCTTCGTTGGAAGTAATGTCTTCCCACCTGACATCGGACCGGTCGAAACTCTCGTGAAGGGACTGAAAGTTTTCCGGCCGTTTCGTCTCAATGCCCAGGAGAACGGAGCCGAAATTGCGCGCCGATTTCTTCAGATATTCAAAGCGGGCGATATCGTCTTCAGGACCAAGGAGCGACAAAAAATCCTTCAGGGCTCCTGGCCGCTGCGGCAACTGGATCACATAGTATTTTTTCAAACCGGAGAATTTCAGCGCCCGTTCCTTGACCTCCGGCAAACGCTCGAAATCGAAATTGCCGCCTGAGATCACACAGACGATTTTCTTGCCGCGAACCTGATCTGAAGGCAGCCTGTTCAAGGCATCGATGGAAAGCGCTCCCGCCGGCTCTAGCACGATGCCTTCAATATTGAGCATGTCGATCATGGTTGCGCACACGCCGTCGGTCGGGGCAAGCACGACCTGGTCAGGCGAAAATCCAGACAGGTGCTTGAAGGTCTCAAGCCCGACCTGGGCGACCGCGGCACCGTCCACAAAGTTGTCGACACGAGCGATGCGAACCCGCTCGCCTTTTTGCAGGCTTTCAAAAAGACTGGGCGCGCCGTCCGGTTCGACGAAACTGTATTCGGGCGCCTTGCCGACTTCGCTGAAATAGCGCGTGATGCCTGCCGCAAGCCCGCCGCCGCCGACCGGAAGGATCAAGCGATCCCAGTCGTAACCGTCCGGGCTCTGTTCGAGAATCTCTTTCCCGACGGTTGCCTGTCCCCGAATGATTGTCGGGTGATCGAAGGGCGGCACCATCAAGCCGCTTTCAGCGGCGCAGTAATCCATGGCGGCCTTGTTGGCATCATCGAAGCCGTCGCCGAGCAGCTTTATTTCGACAAGGGGTGCACCGAAGGACCGGGTCTTTTGAATTTTCTGCTGCGGCGTGGTCAGCGGCATGAAGACGACGCCCCGCTTGCCGAAATGGCGGCAGGCAAAGGCAAACCCTTGTGCGTGATTGCCTGCGGAAGAACAGACGAACAAGGATCGGTCGGGATCGGTTTCAAGCGTTTCGCGTATGAAGGCGTAAGCCCCTCGCACCTTGTAGCTTCGAACCGGCGTCAGATCTTCCCGTTTCAACCAGATATCTGCCTGGTGAATATCCGACAGGTACTGGCTTCGCTGAAATGGCGTCGGCTTCAGGATATCCGCCAAAAGCGCATGAATCTTGTTTGTATCGTCTGCGAACTGACCCACGTTTTATCCTTCCCGGAACCGTCGAGGCGCTGGCGCGACAAGTTGCACACGCGGTTTGCCAAAGACCTGCTTTTTCCCTCCCTCTAACTCCTAATGCGGCCTAAACCTGTTTTTCAGAAACTGCAATGGTTTGAGGCACAAACTCGTGGCCCTGACCACCTTCAGCATCCCGTGCAACGGCATGGCCGCCGTTGTGTTTCCCTGCTTCGTAGATTAGAGCATTCATCCGGTTGAAAACCCATCCGAAATAAAGGTGACGCTTGGTAGATTTCCTGGACGCTGCTGATGCGCTGGCACAAGAAATGGAGCTTCTTCAGGACGTCAGTCTCAATCCGGAACACAGGCACCTCTGGTTTTGGGAAAGTCCGAGCTGTCTCGTCTCGCCGAAGAGCTTGAGCACCAAGCCTGAGTTCGAGCACGCGTCAAAGAGCCTGGAAGCAGCTGGATGGCCGGTGAACCTGCGCAGCACGGGCGGTGACGTCACACCACAAGGTCCCGGCATTCTGAACGTTTCCCATGTCTATTCCACGCAAGCCGGCCATCCGGTTGATCTGAAGGAAGAGTATGACCGTCTGTGTTCCCCGATCGAAAAGGCTCTCGGTGAAGGGGCGAGCAGAGGCTGGAAACCCGGGGCGTTTTGTGACGGCGAATATAACGTCCAGTTCAACGATCTGAAGTTTGCCGGCACCGCCATGCGCATTCGCCGCAGCAAGGCCGACAAATCCCGAAGCGCGATCCTCGCGCACGCGATCATGTTGATCGATCCGGTTTCGGGCGAGGCGATCGAGGCGATCAATTTGTTCTTGGGGTTGCTCGGCGAAGAACGCCGGATTGACGTTTCAGCACACACCAACCTCCCGCGCAGCTTTTCCAGGGACAGCTTTGTCGCTAACCTGCGCGAAGCCTTTCTGGCGTAGACCGGACGAGATTTCCATTTCACCGACCTGCAAACGGTGATCTGTTTGTTTTGCCGGCATGTCGGCGGCCGCAATTGCGGGCCCCGGAAGCAAATCTCGATTGATAATCGACTTCCATTTAGCACATTTTGGAAAAAATGTTTCGCCATCGCGGCGTTTTGTCCTAATTAATTTGTTTAAATTACTTATGCAAATATCTGTTTTTCAATAATATATTTCAGTTTATTGCGCCCATCCCAATGTCATCAATCCGTGTGCGTTCTTCCGCGCGATCCAAATAGTTCCTTGTACATCCCCCGCCCGATTGGTAAGAAATTTATACCAATAGCGCAGCGACGCTTGATCCAGGATTTGGGAGTGGTGGTGTGAAACTGAGTGATTGCAATAATTTCCAGGACTTCCGGAAACTCGCAAAAAAGCGTCTTCCCGGGCCGATTTTCCACTACATCGACGGGGCCGCGGATGACGAGGTCACATACCGCCGCAACACCGAAGCCTACGCGTCGTGCGACCTTGTTCCGAACGTGCTCGCCGGTGTCGAGAATGTCGACATGAGCGTGGAGGTCATGGGCCAGAAACTGGACATGCCGGTCTATTGCGCACCGACCGCACTGCAGCGCCTGTTCCATCACGACGGCGAACGTGCGGTGGCGCGTGCGGCAAGCAAATATGGAACGATGTTCGGCGTGTCCTCGCTCGCGACCGTGACGGTCGAGGAAATCTCGGAAATCGCGACCACACCGAAGATGTTCCAGTTCTACTTCCACAAGGATCGCGGCCTGAATGACGCTTTGCTCGAAAGAGCACGCGAAGCAAAGTTCGAGGTCATGGCCCTGACCGTGGACACCATCACCGGCGGCAACAGGGAACGCGATCTGCGCACGGGTTTCACCTCTCCCCCGAAACTCACGCTGGAATCCCTGTTCAGTTTCGCGATGCACCCCATGTGGGCCTGGAACTTCTACACAAAGCCCAAGTTCGATATGCCGCACCTGTCCGGCTATGTCAGCGAAGGTACCAACGTCGCCGTCTCGGTCGGCAATTACTTTTCAACAATGCTCGACCAGTCCATGAACTGGAAGGATGCGGAAGAGCTCTGCGCGAAGTGGAACGGCCAGTTCGCGCTGAAGGGCATCATGAGCGTGGAAGACGCCAAGCGCGCGGTCGATATCGGATGCACCGGCATCATGGTGTCCAACCACGGTGGTCGGCAGCTTGACGGCTCACGCAGCCCGTTCGATCAGCTTGCCGAAATCTGTGACGCGGTTGGCGACAAGATCGATGTCATCTGCGAGGGCGGCATTCAGCGCGGAACGCATGTTTTGAAGGCACTGTCGGTTGGTGCGAAAGCGTGTTCGGGCGGCAGGCTCTATCTTTATGCACTTGCGGCCGCCGGCCAGCCGGGCGTCGAACGCGCATTGGGGAACCTGCGCACGGAAATCGAGCGCGACATGAAACTCATGGGGATCACCAGTCTCAACCAGCTCAGTCGCGACAATCTGCGGTTCCGGAACGCGGCGTAGAGAAATGGTCCAGGGTCAGGCGTCGCGTCTGGGACGGATGGCCCACACTTTCAGGTCGACGGCAACCTTCAGGAATGCCGCAAGCACAAGCACGCAAAGAACGAGCTTGGTCACCGTTTCCATCGTGCCCTCGATCAGGAGAGCATGAACCACGGTGCCGACAACGATCACCAGCGCCAGCGATGTGTGCGCCAGTCGCCACACGCGCGGGCGCAAAGGCAGGCGTTTCCGCAGGACTGCCAGAAGCGCGGTCGCGAAAACAGCCCACATCGCGATCACGCCCCAAAGCGAGAAAGGTGTCGGTGAGCGGAACAGAAGAACGTCGATCACGTCCGGTGGACTGGTGATCCACAGACCTGCGACATGAAGCACGACGGCGGCAACCAGGCATCCGCCGATCCAGCGGTGCAGGCGCCTGCCCCGATAGGCTGAAAAGCCAGGCAGATATCCGCCCGCCAGCAACGGTTGGACGAGAAGCAGTGTCATGGCGACAATGCCCGCAAATCCGGCAGCAATGTAGAAAGCGTCACGCCACTGAAGCAATGGACTGAAAGCGGCCGCGGCAATCGGCACAACGATGCAAGCCGCCAAGGCCGCCCAGATCAAGATCGCGCGCAACCGGCTCATGCCTCGGAACCCGGTCGGGTCAGGCAGGCTGAAGCACGAAATGCGCCTCCAGGGTGGTGTCCTTTGAACTGCTCATGATCGGGCGCAGGAACACGGTTTCAAACTCCTCGCTGTCATAGGCAAGGTGACCATGCGGCTGTCCGAAGGCCGGGACGATCTGCGGCATCTCGAGCCGGAATTCACCGTTCGCATTGGTGAGCGTCGCTCCGTGGCTGCGCGCGTCGCGCTCATGTCCCTCGGTCGTATGTGCCCAGATCTGGATGCGCTGGCCGGCAAGCGGCGCACCGTCGCCAGCCCGGCGGACAGTACCGGTCATCCAGAAGCCGCCGCCTCCGATCCGGTCCACAATGGGGGCGCCGGGGCGATAGTTGTTCGAACCGCCGCGCATTGATCGCGTGGGAGCAAGACCTTGCGCTTGCGCGGGGACCAGAAGCCCGGACGCCCCGGTCACCGCAACGGCACCGCCGGCGGCAAGAAGGGTTCGGCGGGTAATCAGGTCGGTCTTCATCAAGAATTCTCCTATCAGGCGTGGCAGTACCCGATCTGCCATATGGGTCTGACCTCTGCTGATGCCAAATTATAGCGCGATTGTGACCATTTCCGAGACCCTTGGGTGCATGTGCGAAACAAACACACCTCACGGTTTCGTGATCACATGATCGGCTAACCCCTCCCCTTTTGCCGCGTTCTCGCTAGCGCGATGAAAACGCAAAGTAACCCTGAACCGGGATCCCGTTTTCGGGACCCCGGACCAGCTCATTCAATGAAGGTGCGCGACAGGCGTTCGCTGAGTGGCTGCGCGAGATAACTGAGCGCGGTGCGTTCACCTGTCGTTATGAACAGATCGGCGGGCATGCCCGGGACGATCTCCAAGCCTTGCACGTCATCTGGCTGGCGCTCGTCAAGCCGGACCTTCGCGACATAAAACGCGTTGCCTGTTCGCTCGTCTGTCACCGCGTCTGCAGAGATATCGAAGATGCGTCCTCTGGCTTCAGGGATCTCTTCCTGATCGAACGCGCTCAGCCTGATGCGCGAAGACTGCCCGACGCTGAGTTTCTCGATATCGGTGGTGTTGATGCGCGCTTCGACGATCAGTTCTTCGCTATGCGGTACCAGCTCCAGGATATCCTCACCCGGGCGCACGACACCGCCAAGCGTGTGCAGCGCCATGTTGACGACGGTGCCGCTGACCGGGGCACTGACAACGACGCGCTTCTGGCGTTCCACCGCTCCCCTGAACCGGGGTTCCACGACGGCCATTTGGGCTTCGACGGCAGCGAGATTCTCCGAAGCGGATTCAAGACGTTGTTGCCTGGCGCTGACATCATTGAGCTCCAGCTCACCGATTTCGTTGCGCGCCCGCGCCTGATCCGTGCGCAAGGCTGCATCAAGGCCGACAAGGCGCTCGATATCCAGCCGGATCGAATTGATCCTTGCCGCGGTCACGAGGCCTTTTTCCAGGAGCGTTTGCAGGGAGGCAAGCTCACTTTTGGAAATTTCAATCTGGCGCTCGTTGGACTGGCGCTGCTCCTCAAGACCTTCGATCTCCTCCTCCAGGGCGCTGATGCGGCGCTTGAGCACGTCCTTTTCGCTTGCCCGGGCCCTTGCGTCCGTATCGAAAACCCTTTTCTGCGTCAGATAGGCGCTTTCCCAGAGGATCTCCGGGATGTCCTCACCGACAACCTCCTTGATGGCGTCCCGTCGAAATGTCCCCTCATTGTTGAGCTGGGCCAGCAGGCGAGCGCGTCGGGCGGCAAATTCTCCGATCTGGCTGCTGAGGACAGTCAAATCGACTTCCGTCTCCGTACTGTCAAAGACGACAAGAGGTTGCCCGGCCTCGACAACGTCGCCATCGGACACAAGCAGGTCGCGCACGATGCCACCATCCAGATGTTGCACGGTTTTGCGATTGCCATCGACCACAAAGGACGCCTGCGCGACAACGGCTCCATCCAGCTTCGTCTGAAACGCCCAGTAGGCTGCTCCCCCCAGGAAACAGGACAGGACGAGGACACCGAAGAGCACCAGGAACCCGATCCGCGGCTCATCAGATCGGTCCGCCAGGCTGTTTTGCTGCTGAAGATGTGAAATGTGTCTGCTTGCGGGTGAGACGGTCAACTCTTTCATTGGACTGCCCTTTCCTGTGTTGTCTGCTCGGTGTCCCTTGCTGCTTGCCGGCTGGCAGGCAGCACATTGCGTCTTGTGTCTCGCAGCACGTCGTCCCTGTCGCCGAAAGCGGTTTGCATGCCGTGGTTCAGGACCAGGACCTTGCCGACGACCTGCAGCGTGCTTGGCCTGTGGGTCATCATGACGACGATGCCGCCGCGCTCCTGCGCGCTGCGGACGGCCTTGTGAAGGGCCGCCTCTCCTGTCGAATCGAGATCCGAGTTCGGCTCGTCGAGCACCATCAGGAATGGATTTCCGTAAAGCGCCCTGGCGAGCGCTATCCTCTGGCGCTGGCCGCCAGACAGGAAGAACCCTCCGCCGAGACGCGTTTCATAACCCTCCGGCAGGTTGGTGATCAGATCATGGACGTCGGCCGCCAGTGCCGCTTCAAGCACCTGGTCATCGTCGATCTCGGCTGCGAACCGGGCGATATTTTCGCGGATCGTTCCGTCGAAAAGAACCACCTCCTGAGGCAGGTAGCCGACGTGACGTCCCAATTCCTCCTTGTCCCACTTGGCCGTCGGATTGCCGTCGAGACGCACAGTGCCGCGCTGAGGCATCCAGATGCCGGCAAGCATCTTGGCGAGCGTGGTTTTCCCGGAACCGCTGGCGCCGATCACGGCAACCGCGTCGCCCGCCTGAAGGTTCAAGCGGATATCGGAGAGCGTCGCGCTCTGGGCCATCGGCGGACCGGCCTTCTGGATTGCAACACTTACCGAGACGCGCGGGCTCGGCAGGTGCAGGCGCTTTTCTTCCGCCGGAAAGTCGTGAACCAGCTTCCTGAGCTTGGCGTAGGATCCCGTTGCTGCAAGAAAACTGCGCCATTGCCCGATGAGCTGGTCGATCGGCGCAAGTGCCCGCCCGAGAACGATTGTTGCCGCGATCATGATGCCCGCGGTGCTTTCGCCGGTAATGGCCAGCGCTGCACCCAGTCCGAGGATCGCCGACTGCAGTCCGGTGCGGAACGTCTTGGAGACCACCGAGAATGTGGAAATGCGATCGTTGACACGCGTTTTCAGCCGGTGAGCCTCGACCTGAAGCTGATGCCAGCGGTGAGCGAGATCGCTGTGCATGCCCAGCGCGTGAACGATTTCGGCGTTCGCCTCCCCGGCCCTGTAGAGCGTGTCGCTGCGCCTGCGGGCTTCTGCGGCTTCCGCCATCGTGTCATGGCTCCGGGCGTTGTTGATGAGCGCCAGTACCGTCAGGATGAGTGCGCCCGCGAGGCCAAGATGCCCGAGATAGGGGTGGAGAATGTAAAGGACGCCAATATAGACCGGGATCCAGGGCGCATCGAAGAATGCCAGAAGCGTGCTTCCGGAGATGAAGTCCCTGAAGCCGTTCACATCCTCGATCGAGTTGTCGTTTGTCGACTGATTTCCCTGAACGTTGCGGCGCATGGCAGCGCTCAGGACCGGGACGCCGACTTTCAGTTCAAATCTTGCACCAAGCCGATTGAGCATGCGCTGGCGGATCCAGTCGAGCAGCCCGGTGACGAGAAAGACACCACCCAGCAGGACGGTCAGTGCGATGAGCGTATCCATGTTCTGGCTTGTCAGAACACGGTCGTAGACCTGAAGCATGTAGAACGGTGCGGCGAGCGCGAGGACATTGAGGGCCATGCTGAAAGCAGCGATTGCCCAGAAACCGGCACCAAGTGAGGACCATGCTTTGCGGACGGGAGAAACTTTGCGGAACATTTTTCTGCTCCATGTCATGAGGTTCGGGTCTGGTGAGCGGGCGAAAGCCCCAGGACGGCGGCGGTGGCCACCGACGCCGTCCTGAGCAACCGGCTTAGACGAGGAAGTCGTCTTCGCTCAGCTGCGACGCGTCGACGTTGACCAGGCGCAGTGTGCTGTCCGACCCGAAGGACAGGACTGCATCCGAGCCATCTTGGACCGCGCCGGAGAGAACTTCGGCGACGTCGAAGTCGGGGGCGAAATCGCCTCCGGATATCCGGTCGGAGCCGAGTTCAAAGTCGTTGACGGTGTCATCACCCTGGCTAGCAACAAAGATGTCGGAACCGTCACCGCCCGACAGCAGATCGTTACCGCCGGCACCATCCAGAACGTTGTCGAAATCGCTGCCGGTGATGATGTCGCCATCGTTCGAGCCGACCACATTTTCGATCGAGCTGAGCACGTCGGTCTCAACCCGGTTTTCGATCACGTCCTCGCCGACGACCCCGGTGTTAGCAATCGGTTCGGCGGTGTCGAGCGTTGCACCGGCGTCCACCAGCGTGTCCTGAACAACCGGACCGTTCTGACCGGCCGGGGCGTTGTGGAGGTGAATGGCAGAGACGACGCCCGGGATCGGGGTTTGCAGATCAGCTTCGTTGAGGCCGGTTACGTCGAGAACACTGGAATAGGTGACTTCACCTGTTGTCAGGTTCTGAACGATGGTCACTGTCGCCTCGCCGGTCGCTTCGCTGTCAGACAGCGGACCCGGCTCCTGTGCGGCATCCAGACCGCCGGAAAGCTCTATCGTCCGGAACCCGTGTTCGGTGACATCACTGTCGACAAGCAGCTGCCCTCTGATTTCCCCACCCGGGAAGTCCGAGGTGTGGATGTTGTAGTAGAGGTTGCCTGCGACGGCCTGATCCACGAACGCGGCACCATCGGCAATGGACGATCCGAACTGGTTCGGAGCTGCGACCACGGCGTTGTCGACACGCACGGTGAAACCGGTGTCGCGGGTCGCCGTGCCATTTCCGTTGGCGCCGAGGTTCACCTTGACCGCAACGTCCAGATCGGAGAAGTCCGCCGTGTCGGTGCCTTCACCGCCATCCAGGAAGTCGTTGCCGAGACCGCCAACGAGCACATTGTCGCCGTCGCCCGCAATCAGGGTATCGTCGCCGGCTCCGCCGTCGATGACGCCATCCACGAGGCCCAGATCGACAAGGATGTCGTCCCCGGCACCTAGCAAAACATTGCCGTCAATAACACCGCCGTCGTTGACGATGGTCACCGATCCGGCATCGCGGGCGTCGATTGCATTGACCGTGCCGGAGATTTCACCTTCGTTGATGATGGCACCGAGGATTTCCAAGCCGCCGTCGATCCGGATACCGGCTGCGACGCCGGAATATTCAGATCCTGCGATAACGCCCTCGTTTTCAACCACGCCGGCAAAGCCCGCGTTTTCAACGTTGGAGAAGAGACGCAGACCATCACCGATCGTGTTGCCTTCGCTTGCGTCGCCGCCGCCCAGGATCGCCCCCTGGTTGATGATGGAAGCCGACACGATGTCGCCATCGACGTCACCGGTTTGCAGTGAAACACCGGAGGCGTTGTTGCCGTTGGCATCGACCGTGCCCTGGTTGGTGAAGGTGTAATTGTCGGCCGTGCCGTCTGCATAAACGGTGCCGTTGCGCTGATCGCCGGTCGCCAGGATGGCACCCTGGTTGACGACATCCAGCCCGTTGCCGTCGATGTTCAACGCGCGGCTGTCGGAACTGACCGTGCCCCGGTTGATGAACGATCCGCCGGAATGATCGCCGGTTCCGAAATAGACACCGTTCTGCGCACCGGCAAAGACGCCACCAGCCTCATTGACGAGGGAACCCTGGAAATCGACACCATTGACGGCCCTGAAGGCACCGACGGTCCCCTGCTGGCTCTCGGCACTGACAATGCCGGAGTTGGTGATCGTGCCGGTAAAGAGAGCCGCGGCGAAACCACCTTCCGGCAACCGGCCACCTTCAAGCCTGATACCGTCACCTGCAGTCCCTGCTGCAGCAGATGCCTGTCCGCGTCCGGCGATTGTACCGGCGTTGTCGACTTCGACCTCTCCATTGCCGTCGGCGGCCAGAGACAGTGAAATACCGGCACCATTGTTGTGCTCACCGGCATCGATGACACCGCTCGGGAGGTTCGAGATGGTGTAGTCGCGCGCCGTGTCGTCGGCATAGATGGTCCCGTTACGCTGATCGCCGGTGCCGAGGATGGTACCACCGTTCAGGAGGTCAACGCCTGAGCCATCAATGTTGACCGCACGACTGCCGGACTGGATGGTGCCGAAGTTCTGGACATCGAGGTCATGCTCGGCGTCGCCGATGTAAAGGCCGTTGCGCGGTCCTTCGATCGTGCCGGTGCTTGAGTTGAAGATCCGTCCTTCCGCCGCCACGCCGTCGGCAATCCGGATACCGGCCGTGGTGCCCTGGTTGCTTTCGGTGGAAATCAGGCCGCTGTTGAAGATGTCGGTTTCCAGCACCGCACCTTCTGCCCCGTCGTCGATCCGGATGCCGTCGCCTGCGAGCCCTGTGTTGGAGGCAGCCTCATCGCCCCGACCCTGGATGACAGCTCCAAAACCGTTGAAGATATTGCCCTGAACGACGTCGTTCACCTCGTCGCCAACCTGAAGCGAGATCCCTGCGCCCTGGTTGCCCTCGCCGGCATCGATGGTGCCGCCGGTAAAGTTGCTGATCGAGAAGTCTTCCGCTGTGCTGTTGGTATAGATTGTGCCGTTGCGCTGATCGCCGGTGCCGACTATATCGCCGAAATTGCGAACGCTCACGCCCTGGCCCTGAATGTCGACGGCCCGGCTGTCGGAGGAAATGACACCGCCCCGGAAGTTGTCCAGTCGACCCGAAGAGTCTGCTCCGGCGAACTGCACGCCGTTGAACTCGCCAGCGACCTCGCCGAAGTTGCGGATGTCGACGCTACCGCTGACCTGAATGCCTGTCGCAAGGGCGTCGGGTCCGCTGTTGGCCTCAATGCGCGCAGAGCGGAAATTGAAAACCTGAGCGTCCTCACCTTCCACCGAGACAGCAGCGGTGGCATTGTTGGTGGTCACCAGACCGAAATTCAAAAACCGCGCAAAGTCATTGTCGAGAACAAAGGCCGGCGTGTCGTCAACGACCACGTTGTTGAAAAAACCATTTGTGAGGGTTTGACCGTCACGAACAGTTTCCTGGGACAGATTGGACGTCGTCAGCAAGCGCGCCCGAAGTCCGGCAAAAAAACCAGATACCATTTGGAAATCTCCATCTGAGTTGTCTTCCGGAAACGCCCCCTGCATGACGGCGCCCGGTACTCGTGGAGGTGTTGTGAGCACCCGGTTTCTTGAAATTCATATTGCCAATGCGGGCGATAACCTTCGGAAATAATCACGCAGCGTGTTATCGACGTGATTTGATTTCCTCATTCATTTCAGCGCCTTGGAGGCGTTCCCCGAGAATGTGATTCCGGCCGTTCACCTGAGACGGAAAAAACGTGAAGTAAAAAACACTGCTATTGGAGGGATTGAACCCCTTGCCCCCGGACACAAAGACAGCGCCGAATATCGGCAAGCGAAAACCCGCCGGGCAGAGTAGCGTCGGCCGTGCGCCTGAACCAACCGAAGACGATCGACCGGAAGCCAAGACGAAGAGTTTTGCTGAGGAGAATTGCCGCTCAGACCAGAGCCGCGACGCCCGGATGGTTTTTGCGTGTTTCGGGCTCGCGTGCTGGAAGCGTGCCGCTGGGAGGCGCGTTTTCGATGAAGGACCTGATGGAGGAAATCACGCCATATCGCGAATAGTCCTGGCGCGAAATCGCACCCAGTTCGCGCAGCCTGCCGTCGCCGTCAAAAGGTACGAAGGTCAGACCGAGATTGTCCTTTTTGAACTGTTCGGCAGCAATCGCGTTGACGATCGTACAGGCATCGCTATGGGCCAGATGCCGGCATAGAGTTTCAAAGCGGGCAGAGCGGACGTCGATCCCCAGCCGCTCGGCAGCATCCGAAGACGCCGGGGGAAGGTCCTTTTCAAGATCGTACCCGAACGGCACGTCGAAACGGATCAGAAACTCGGCTGGAACATCTCCTGCCCGGATACCATTGCGGCCGGCAAGCACATGGCCTTGCCGCATGCCCAGGTAGAGCGGTTCGAACCACAGCGGTGTGAACTCCGGTGCGTCGTGGCAGTCCTCACCATAGATCATGACGTGGCTGTTGCGCGCGATCAGTGCCGCGTCCAGCTGCATCTGCTCAACCATTCTGGCCAGTTCGAGCGGCTTTTCCTCAACGATCACCAGCTTGAGATCGGGATAAAGGTCGGCGAGCATGTCCAGGAAGTAGCCGGACAAATAAGCGGCAAGCGTCGGCGTCATCCCGAGCCGGAACGGCGTTGCATCGAGTTTTCGATAGTGCTGGGCAGTTTCAGAGATGCGATCGACAAGACCGTTGATTTCGGCTGCGGCTTCAACGACCTGTTCTCCGAATTTCGTGAGCAGAACGTCGTTTCGCACCCGCTCGAAAATTCGGACACCCAGTTCGGCTTCAACTTTCTTGATCTGGTTTGAAAGCGCCGGCTGGCTGACGTGAACGGACCGGGCCGCGCGCGTGAAGTTTCTGTGCTGCGCCACAGCCACGACGTATTGCAAGTCCCGAAGGTTCATTTCCTACCCGAAAGTCACTCAATTGCAGCCGCAGACTGAACCAGGGCCCGCACAAGTTGAAATGAACTTACTTCACGTATGGGTGTCAGCCCTCTCGACCCCACCTCAAGCCGGACCGCAGACCACCGCCGGTCGCAGGTCCGGATCGGGTACGGGACGGCGCCAAGTGTGACGTGCCCTCCGATCACATGAAATCGGCTCTGTAAAAAAGCTGGCCGCCCAAAAGCCCGCCGGCGGCCAGCTTTGGGCAGCCAGGCTTCACGAGGCCGCCCTGCGATTGTGCCTTCCTCTTTAGAACTTCAGTTTCAGGCCAGCGTTGATGGAGACCTGTTCATTGGTGTTGTAGCCGGCCTCGATGAAGGTCGGGCCGACTTCCAGGGCGGCGAAGCCGCGGGCTGAGAAGCCATCGTCATAAGGCGTTTCGAGATCTGTGCCCATCAGGTTGTAGCCAACAGCCTGACCGTCGGCATAACTGCCCTCCACCCCGTAACGGATCCTGGTCTCAAATGTGTCATTCACAAGGGGCAGCTTGTGCGCCATCTGGAACTGCGCCCCGAAGACGTTGTTGAACCGCTGCTCCACGTCCAGCTGGGTACCGCCGGAGAAGTCGAAATCATGACCTTGCGTCCAGGCGCCGAGGTAGTTCACCCGGAAGGAACTGCCCGCGATCGGGCCCTTGACCAGCAGCGAGGGCGAGACAAACAGGGACGCGTAATTGGCGGTGTCCGTGTCGATGCCACCCACAACCCGGTTGTCGGCAATTTCTCTGTCGGTTTTGTTATAGGCTGCGCCTGCCGTGAGCGACGCTTCTACCCGCTCGGCAATGCTTTTGGCGACACCGCCGAAGAGCGTGCCGGAATAGGTGTCGTAGGAAACATCCTCGTCGCCGGAAACGCTGCTATAGGACGCCCCCGCATAGAAGCTGAGAGTTTCCTTGTTCATCCCGATGATCGTGCCGGCCCAATACCCAGTGTAGTCGGGTGTGTGATCTGCACCAGGGTCAAGATAGGTAACATCATCATCACCAGGCTCATAAACCCAGCCGCCAAAGACCCGCATCCATTTGTTCGACATGCCCTCGCCGTCACCGTTGAAGGCAAAATCGCCTGCGGGCGGGCGCGCCTCGGTGCCATCGTCAATGGCATTCTGGATCTGCGAGAACATCGACCAGGCGACCTGGTCCTGCTGGGCGTAACTGTCGAGATCTGCCACATAGAGCGTGTCATCGACGATAACGTGGCCGTGCCTTGAGGCAATTTCGAGCGGCAGATTTCCATTGGTCGTGTCGAAGCGAACAGCTGCGTTCAACCCGTCACCGAGCTGGAAGTCGGTATATTCCAGGCTTGCATCGCTGATGAACACATCGCCATAGAGGATCGATCCGTCCAGCAGGTAAACGGTGTTCCTGTCACCCGTCGCCAGCCCACCCGATCCAAACGTATTGACATCGATCGAGTATCCGTCGCGGGAAAACACCCGTCCGTAGTTGAAGAGATCATGTCCGTCATGTCCACTGAGCGTGATACCGTGGGTATTGTCGCCCTCGACGGATATGTGCCCGGTGTTCACCGTCAGATCGATCTTCAGGTTGTCGCGGGACGTGCCGTTCCGGTAGTGCTCGATGCCGTGCGAGTCGTCATTAAACGCCAGGATCGTACCGTTGTTGATGATCGTGCCACTGTTTCCGTTGTAGTCGATACCGAACCCTTGCGGCCGGATTTCGATGTAACCGTTGTTGATAAGGGTCGCATGATTGGCCTCGGCCCTCAGTCCGGAAACGTCGTAGATTCCGTTGCTGGGAGTGGTCGCAAGCATCAGGATCCTGCCGTTGTTCACAGCCGTGGAATAAATCGAGAAAAAATCGTCCGACAATTCGACTTCGTCTGTGGTGGGATCATTGTCATGATCCCAAGTCACACGCGACGCTCCATCCAAATAAATGCCGCGGCTCTGAACCGCGTAGGACGTGATTGTGCCGGTGTTGACGACATAGTGACCGCCCAACCCTATCGAGGGTGAATTGGCCACCTCCAGAAACGAATTGATCCTGACACCGGCCGATGCTCCGGCCGTTTGGTAAGGCAGCCCGGTGTCCGGGTCGATGTGGGGGTTAGTAGGCTGCTGGGCAGTTGGCGTCCAGGTCAGGTAGTCTTCGTTGTCTTCCAGAATCTCTTCGCTGATGACGATATCGCCAGTGTTCACAACCGTATACTTGTTTGCGTCATAGCCGAAAATCGCATTCCCGAAGTAATCGCCGACGCTGATGAAGCCATTGTTGATGATCGTGGCATTGTCCGATCCCAACACGAATATGCCGTCACCATACCCAAGTGACTGCGGATCAGCCGTGTTGACACCCGCGTTGGTACCTGACGTGACAATGCGCCCATTGTTGGTAACCGTCACACCGTCTCTTGAAAAGATCTCCAGCCCTACGGCGTCGGTTATGTTGATTTCCGTGCCTTCGGTAAGCGTCACCGAGTTAACGCCAACCGGAATGTCGATCGAGCCATTGGCTCGGGAAGAGTCGAAACCCGGGACATCCACTGAGATCACGATATCTTCCGCAAATACCTGTGTCGGCAGGGCCATCGCCGTCGACCCGAGAAGGGCGCATATCAGCGGCAGGCGCTGTTTGCTTGCGAGTGGATTTTTCATGCTCTGTCTTCCTTGTGCTGCACGGTCAGCGCGCCGGCTGCTTGAATGCGCGAATGAGCAGAAAGGCGCATGCCGGAAGAGAACAGCTGTTCAATTCTGCACTCACCACACACCCTGACGTGCGCGTCCTGCTTGAATTCATTGGTTCTTTGAAAGGCGAGTGGAATTGCTGCGCTGGCAATACACGAACGAACAACGTGAGCAGACAGAGAGCACTTCTGCGCATCCTGTCTGATTGTCTGTGGGCGCCTCAGCTGCACAGTCGAGGCAATATATTTTGCGAGTGACACTTCACCTATTTCAGACAAAACAGTAATGCCCCTGAACTGCACATTTCTCGTTTCGTGACTGGCTCCGGACACCCAACACACAGCCGAACTTCAGCACTTCCAACTCAGGCGCATTGATCGCACTGACCGCTAAAATCGGCCATTTTTCAAAATCCAGATTTCTTATTCATTCCTCCAATTCAGCGTAGAGGGCATTGCCGAATACGGAGTGCGTGGACAAGTGTGTAGGTGCCACCGAACGTCCGCCTCTACTGCCTGAATGGTGAACCTGGTTTTCAGTTCCACTTCTCGGAAAGTGCAGGATTTAGAACGCCTATCTATCTGTTATGGATAGGGTTTTTTACCCTCCGAGTGTCGCGCGTTGCGCAAAATGTCCGCACAACTCCTGGAGGACGACAAAAGGATTTCAGAGCTGCGAAGAAGCGGCGCGGAAACCGGGCTGGTAGAATTTGACTCGGAAGCATTGCTTCGCGGAGCTTGCGGGCCGCTCCCAACTATTTTGCTGTCTGGTACTGAATCGGCATGTGGATGCAGCCTGTGAGTGATCTTTGTCTAGCGGCTTCAGAGCCGCATTGATGAGAAGGCATGCCGTATATGAGACGTCCCTTCCCCTCTATGAGGTTCTTATTCGTTTTTGCGTCAGGTGAGCCGTCATTGCGTGCACAAAAACCAGAAGACACAGTCGAAGCTTCCTCTTCAATTCATTCAATGAGGTCCACTCAATGAATATGATACACTCAATAGACAACCTTATTGAGTCTGGAGACACCCTGGCCACGTCTTCGGTTTTCCGAAGTTTCACCTGCAGTGAACCGGAGCATTTCTCCCGCCTGTTCGACGGTGTCGCACTCGAGGGCATTCAGCTCAGTTCCGGCAAGTTCAGTGGCAGTGTGGTTTTTGCACTTTTGGACTGGATCTCCATTCACATATCACGATGCGCACAGTCAGTTGAAATGCGCATGGAGACCGACCAAGACAAGTTTCTGCTTTGCGTATGCCTTCAAGAAGGCCCAGACGGATTCGTCTTCGGTCTGAAAGATCCGGGATCCTGGATTTATGTGCTACCACCAGGCGGGAAGGCAGCAATGCCGGCGCCTGAAAACTGCACGCTTCTGCTTCTGACTGTCGACAGCGATGCAATGCTCGAAAACGAGTTTTTGAGGCCTGAAGCCAAATCCTGGTTCGGCGCGCTGAAAGGCGAAGGAATATTCGTCCGTTCCAAACGGCTTGCTTCCCAATTGAGGGAAGACGTCCTGTTGTCGCTGCTGGGGACTGAAGGGCTTCCGTTCGCGAGCGGGCGGAAGAACGCCCATGAACTCTGTCAGGCGTTGATTTCAAGTATTTTGTCCTCTCTTTCACTGGAATGGATGGTGAAAAAGAGGTTTGCGACTGAGCGCCTAACACCGGCTTCGGAAAGGTTTTTCAAGGCCCAGCGCGTCATCGCTGAACACGATTTTGGCCTGAATGCCGGTCTTGGCGACGCGTTGGCTGAGCTCGGTTCGACACGATCCCTGGAAATGGCGTTCTCCAGCCACGTAAAGATGGGGCCAAATACCTATACGCGCGTCATTCGGCTGCACAATGCGCGACAAAAGCTGCGCGATGCGGACTTCCTGGAGGAATCCATCGGAAATGTTGCCGCGCGAGAGGGCTTTTGGGACTGGAGCAGATTTACCGCCGACTACAGCAAGCATTTCGGGGAACAGCCTTCGGAAACTCGAAGGAAGACAATGGCTCAGCTCGAGTCATAGTGACCAGGGTACGGACTTATCAATGAAGTCGGTTTGACCTCGTTGATGGATGCCATTTCACAAGTAGGCCCACTCCGGTTGGCCGTGCAAGCTAAGCAAAGTAGCGATTAAGAGAGGGAGGTTGTTTTCCTTAGCAGATTTGCAGCTTGGGGGAAGTCTCGACCCGGATGCCTGTTTCAGGTGTCAATCTTCATGGCCTGTAAGCGGCACTCGCTTTAGCGCGGTTTCAATTTCTTCTTTGGAGAAATTCACAATTGAAAAATAATACAAGCCCACGAAAAGAAAATTTGCAGTGAAACAATAGAATATAAGAGCAAATACGTAATCAAATCCGGCCACCAACACAATCAGCGAAGTAAGGACTCCGAGAAAAATGCTGACAAAAATCCGTCCTCCTACCATAGCCTAAGGTCCGTTTCGTTATAGATTCTGTTTCTTGAGGATGCTGGCGCAGTGAATTCCGCCCGCCGACCCGTTAGTGAGTGCAGGGAATTCACCCGTCATTGGGCAATGGTTTTAAGCCTGCTAATTGCTCCCAAACCTGCGCGAAACTCCATGCTTTCCCTGTGTTTCACTGTCAGCCACAGGGTTGGCAAAACCGGGAGGCAAAGCAATTTTCGAAGCGCCGGAATTCTTTTTCCAAAGTCCGGTCCACCCCTTTCGCCGCTCGAGAGGTCATCAAATTTACACATGCAATCAAGTGCTCGAGCGCCAGAGAAAATGTATTTCTCTTGGACCAAGTACTCGATCAAGGTTCTCTTTGGAAATCAGCTTATCTGCAATTAAACAATCTATAAGTGTGCACTTTTCAATGACGCAATCAAAAACCTTATCCGAAACGCTCAGATTTTTTTTCGAACGTCCGAAAAGTATGCAAAATGCGCAAGCGCATCTTCCCATTGGTTAAAAATTGCCTAATTTCGTTTAAGCGCAAGTATTAACTAACCATGTCACAATTCTCATCATGGGGGATGAAGTTTGGACTTGATCAGCAATATCCTGAACAACATCACGGTGAAAAACCGGGTTACGGGATTGTTGAGTTTACGAGGCGAATGGGCCTTTGAGTCGCCCGAAGCCGATGAGGCTGTGTTCCATTGTGTTTTCAAGGGAACAGCCTGTGTAACCTTCCGCGGCCAGACCATCCAGCTGAAGCAAGGCGATATGGTCATGTTCACGAAAGGACATGGGCATGTCCTGGGAAGCGCGCCGAATGCCCAACATGTGACGTTTGCCGAAAATGACACCCGGGTGCGCATGCACAATGTGGAGGCCGGCGAAGTGTCCGAAGTCATCAAAAGTGCTGACGGACCGGAAACATCGATCATTTGCGCCCGGTTCAACTTCAGCAGCCAGACAGCCAAAGACCTCGTAGATAATCTAACTGACCAGGTCGTGCTGCAGGATCAGAACCGATCGTCCTTTGCTGCCCTTGAACCGGCGTTGCGCGAAGTTGCGGCCGAAGCGCACTCCGATGATCCTGGAGCCCTGGCTCAACTCGATGGGCTGGTCAATCTTCTCTACTTGTCCTTCATGCGCGGCTGGCTGAAGCAACAGTCGCCTAAAGCATCAGGTCTGGTTGCCGGTCTCAAGGACCCCAAAGTCGCAAAGGCGATGCAACTGATACACAAGGATCCTGGACGAGACTGGAACGTGACTGACCTGGCCAGGGAGGTCGGCATGTCCCGGTCCAATTTTGCGTCGCGCTTTGCCGACGTCACGGGCGTTACGCCGGTTCGCTACATTACACGGTGGCGCATGATCGTTGCTGCCAACAAGCTGGAAACTGAGCCAACCCACCCCATCAGCGCGGTCGCGTTGTCTGTGGGCTACGATTCTGAACCATCGTTTTCGACAGCCTTCAAACGCGAGTTCGGCAGTCCCCCCGGAAGCTGGAGAAAAGACCGCCTCAGCTGCGCAGCTCCGCAGGCAACCAGCCCCTAGACGCTCTCCTTTGGCAGAGCGCAAGGTTAGACGGGACCCAGATGCTGGTCCCGGAGACCACCGGCCAGAAGCCGGTGGTTTGTTTGTTGCTGAAAGAGCCGTGTCGCCATGCGCGATCCGGCGAATGCCTGAAAGATCAGGCTGCAGCCACTTTTGCCAGGAAGTCGTCGACAACCAGCTTGAGATGCCTGGCCTGATCCGCAACTTCGTTGGAAGCCACTTCGACCTGGCCTGCTGACTGTGCAGCTTCAGCCACAGCTTTCATGACCTGCGAAATGTTGTCGGCGACACCTTGGGTTCCTTCTGCCGCCTCGCGGACATTCCTGGAAATCATTGCTGTTGAAGCATCTTGCTCCTCGACAGCGGCCGCGATCGCCGACGTCGTTTCGTCCGCCTGTTCCATCGTGTCCCGGATTTCCTGGATTGCAACGACGGATTCACCGGTCGATGACTGGATCGCCTCGATCTGCGTTGCGATTTCCTCGGTCGCCTTCGATGTCTGCGTTGCAAGTTCCTTGACCTCGGACGCAACCACCGCGAAGCCCTTTCCGGCCTCGCCTGCGCGCGCAGCTTCAATCGTCGCATTCAGCGCAAGCAGGTTGGTCTGTTCGGCGATGGCGCGGATCAAAGTCACCACTTCACCGATCTTGTTGGCCGAGTCTGCGAGCTCAGAAACCTTTTCCGTCGTCATCCGGGCACTGCCGGATGCGTTGGTGACGATCTCTGTCGCACGGGAGACCTGCTGCCCGATCTCTGCGATCGAACCGGCCAGCTGTTCGGTTGCCGCGGCAACGGAACCGACATTTTCAGACGCCGCTGTCGAGCTGCCTTCCGCTTCAGACGCCTGACTGGCGGTCTCAGTGGAAATCTGGTTCAGCACCTGGGCCGTCGACTGCATTTGATCCATGTTCGCAGTCACGTTGCCAAGAACGGCTTCCATTTCGTCACGGAACTCCGTTATCAGGGCTTCGATGCGGTCCTGACGTTCCAGTTGAGCGTTTTGCTCGTCGCGCGAGATCGCTTCGAGGTTGTTGCGCTCTACGGCATTTTCCTTGAAGACTTCCATAGCCTTTGCAAGATCACCGATTTCATCGTTTCTGCCCGTGCCCACGACACTGACATCCACGTGACCGTCTGCCAGGTCACGCGTGATCCTGACGAGGCCCAGAAGCGGATTTACAAGGCCGCGATCCACGACGAAGAAACCAATCGCGCCGGCAATGACAAGACTTGCAATTCCGATGGCGATCAGAGCCATGGAGCCATTGTCGAAGAGCTGGTTGATCTGCGTCGTCGCCTGATCGACAGCCGCCAGTTCCAGCTCGATGAGCGACGCGACGGATTGTCCAATGCGTTCAACCGCACTGAACATCTCCGTCACCTGCTCATTCGATTTTGCCGTGCTCTGGAGTTCTTCCAGGTGATCCTTCAGAAGACCGTTGTCAGGGTTGCCATATGCCAGCAGCTGCTCAAGCTGCTGCTTGATGTCGTCCGACCCGAGGCCATCCAGACCGTCCATCATGTGTTTGGCGTCGGCCGTGATCTTCTCCTGAAGCGGCACAAGCAATGCCGGATCCTGCGTCAGGCCACCCTGGACCAGGGTCGCAACAAACTTATTGGCGAAAGCCTGGGCTTCAAGGGTGCTCTTGAGCTGACCGACCTGGTTGTTCAGAAGATCTGAAATGATTTCAGAGTTTTCCGTGACAGCCTCTTCGGTGTCGATTGTCAGGGTGAAGAGCTGATCATCGATTTGCATGATGAGCGCATCGTCGATTGCCTTCTGCAGTCCGATCGCTTCTTGCAACGTCTGTTTCTGCTGGCCGGCCGTGATCGACTTGGATTTGCTCTTGGACAGCGTGCGTGCCACCAACTCGGTCAGCTGGTCGAATTCCGCTTCGGCTCCGGTGCTCAGTTCCAGAGTGCCCAGTTCCTCGCGGTATTCAGCGATCTTTGTCTGCGTCGCGATGATTTTGTCTTCGAAGAGCGTCAACAGGGAGGTGTCGTCCACGAAGGCGACGGTTTCGGCCAGACCGACAAGCAGATTGGTTTCTGCACGCAGCTCCAGGTAGAGCCTGAGCTTTGCCATTTCGGTGTTGGCGAGGTTGTCGACCAGGGCCTTGCTCTGCTCGGCAGCCTCTTCGCCGCCAAGAACAACAGTGAAGTAGGCGTCGTCCACGATCGGCGTAATGGCACTGTTGACGCCGTCATAAGCCTTGAACAGCGCCGCCATGCGCGCGTCCTTGGCTTCCCGGGCCGCAATCTTTTCCTTTGTGGCCTGGTCGAGAACGCCGAGCCGCTCCTGGAAAGTCTGGCTTTGCGTGAACAGTTCATCGACAATTTCACGGTTAGCGTCGGAGGCGACGAACGTTGTTTCGATTTCCTTGATGACAGAAACCGACTTTTGCAGAGCCTGGAAGGAAACTTCCTGAGACTGAAGCGTCACGCTGTTGGCAACAGCCGCTGCGGCAGTGGCGACCTCGGTGCTTGAAAGCGCCAGTTGCGCTGCGTTTTCAATTGAAGGCAGACGTTTTTCGGACAGCTCCGCAAAACCGCTTTCAACCCTTTGAAACGAAAAAAGACCGATTCCAATCGCGGAAACGGTCAGTAGAACGAGCCCTGCAAATGCGGTGAACAGCTTTCCGCGTGTTCTCAAACCAAATTTGTGCCGCTTATCAAAAAAGCCCGAAAAGATACTTCTGTACCCAGCCATGTCCCCTACAGCCCCTTAAGAGCAATACTTGCTCTTTGATACATCCCCAGATGAAATAAGTTCACCGGCCCGGTTGTCCGGGCCGGTGATAAAGCGTCGTTTAGCTCGCAGGCTTGTCGAGGGGCGAGAACCCGCCGTCCTTCTTGATCGTCGTCATGAAGACGTCGTTCATGCCCTGGTTGTCGTCCTGACCGAAGCTCAGAGTTACGCCACCCAGATCAAACGTACCTGTCGACCAGAAAGCGTTCAGGAAGTTTTCGCGGGAAACATCCTTGCCGGCTTTTTCGAGGCCCATGACTGCCAGACGGCCGACAACGTAACCTTCAAGCGTCACAAAGCCCGGCTCAGCAGAGGCATCCACAGCCTTAAGGGCAGCCTGGTAGTCCTTCACCATCGGAACGGATGCATCCCACGGGAACGGCACAACCTGCGAAATGATCACGCCTTCACCCGCGTCGCCAAGCTCTGCAGACAGAGCCTTCGAGCCGACGAAGGAGATATTGACAAACTCGGCGTCCATCTTGACCTTCTTGGCCAGCTTGATGAACTCGGCAATCGGCTTGTAAGCGCCAACCATGACGACCGCCTGCGGCTTGGCCTTGCGGATTTCAAGCAGTGCAGATTTCACAGCCGTGGTATTGCGCTGGTACGTGCCCTCGGCAACGAGTTCCAGACCGCGCTTTTCCATGGCTGCCTGAACGCCGGCAAGTCCGACACGACCGAAGCCGTCATCCTGATAAAGAATGGCGATCTTGTCGAGGCCCAGTGCATCATGCAGATGTTCGATCCATGCCTCGGTTTCAGCTGCATAAGTTGCACGCACATTGACGATGTTGCCGTGTGCCGGGTCACGCAGGAAGCCTGCGCCCGTGAACGGACCAACAAAAGGTACCTTCGCTGCCGTTGCAATCGGTTGTGTCGCCTTGGACGTCGGCGTTCCGACAGGTCCAATAAGACCAAAGACTTTCTTGTCGTTGATCAGCGTGTTGACCGCCGCGATGGAACGATCCGGCTCGTAGCCGTCATCCATGCTGACAAGTTCGAGCATGCGGCCATGCACACCACCGTTGGCATTGGCTTCAGCGAATGCAGCTTCAATTCCGAGCTTCATGCCGGTGCCAAGCGCCGCAGCAGGTCCCTCAAGCGCAGCCGCCTGACCGAATACGATCTTGGAATCCGTCACTCCGTCTTCGGCAAACGCCGGACCGAACGACATCATTAGAGACGCGGCGAACGTGGAGACAACCGCTTTACGCAAACTAGACATTACTAAACTTACCCCCTCAAAGTGTGCAGCGCACAAAAACGCGCTATCACCCTAGGGTAGAACCAAAGTATTAAAATCAGGTTGTAGAAAAAATACGTTTCTGATGTGAATTTTTACAATAAGCGCACCCAATACTATATGAGTGCCTCATTCAGCATTAGGGAGCTGTCAATACTTCGGGCGCAAGGCCCGGATATTCTGAAGGGATCTTTGACTCTTCAAGATGTCTTACTGAATGCGGTATACATTCGTATCCAAAGCCCACTATCCCACCAACTTAAGGTGTTAGGGTCGGGAGCTCTTAATTCCGATGTGCTGCTGCGAGCAGACCTTTGAGCTCTTCAAGATTTCCGATGCGATTTGCCATCAGCAGGATCAGCCGGGCATTAAACGCATCGCTTTCTTCCTTGCTCAGGCCCTCATGTGCGGCAAGCAGGTCAGCATAGAAGGTGTCGGGCTCTTCCAGGTTCGAGACGGTGACATTGTTCGTCATGACGCGCTCCTTCCGGTCGCCGTTGCCAAAGCGGCCTCGATCTTGTCGCTATCAAACTCCTGCCAGCGCGCCGCGACATGCTGGTCCGGACGGATCAGGTAGACGGCCGTCTCAGCTGTCGCCATATATCGGTCGCGCAGTTCCTGGCCGATCGCATCTCGTTCAACCGTGATGCCGATGACGGAAATGCCGCTCATTTCCATCCGGTCCGGAACATCAGTGCCGAGCCCGAGGACCACGAAGTCCCCGTTCAGCCTGTCGAGCAGCCAACCCGCGCCGGTTGGCGCATCAGCGACAGTGCTGCCGGGACGTGTCCGTTTCGGCAGGGACGCGTCGTCCGGTCCGTTAAGCGGCGAGCCGTCGTACGTACAGGGAACCGAGAGACGCCCGGAATTTACCAGCGGGCGGGCAAACTCATAGTGCTCCGCAAGATCAAGGACAGCATCCCGGAAGATCCGGCTCGTCTCGGATTTGGGCGTGATGAAGTCTGTCGAACGCGAACTCTGCAGGATGTTCTCGTCCGCGCCGTGCTCCCGTTCAAAGGCGTAGCTGTCGAGCAAAGTTTCCGGAGCTTTGCCGTCAAGGACCAGCTTGAGCTTCCAACCAAGATTGTCGATGTCCTGAAAGCCGGAATTCGCCCCCCGCGCACCGAAGGGTGAAACCTGGTGTGCGCTGTCGCCGGCAAAGAGCACCCGACCGTGCCGGAACGTTTCCATGCGCCGGCACTGGAAGGTGTAGATCGAGACCCATTCCAGGTCGAACTCGACCTCCTCGCCCAGCATTTGCTTGAGGCGCGGAATGACGTTTTCAGGTTTCTTTTCTTTTTCCTTGTCGATGTCCCAGCCGAGCTGCAGGTCGATCCGCCAGACTCCATCCGGCTGCTTGTGCAACAGCGCGGACTGGTCCTTGTTGAACGGCGGGTCAAACCAGAACCAGCGTTCGGTCGGAAAGTCCGCTTTCATGATGACATCGGCGATCAGGAAGTTGTCTTCAAAAACACGGCCGACAAAATCGAGGTCGAGCATACGGCGTGTTGGCGACCCGGCTCCGTCGCAGGCGATCAGCCAATCGGCCTCAAGGTTGTAGGCTCCTTCCGGGGTCTCGATCGTTACCAGCGTGTGGTCTTCGTACCGATGCAGGTTTTCCACCCTGTTGCCGCCGCGGATCTCCACCGGTTTGCCCTGTGCCTGCATCGCACGGATGCGCTCCACAAGGTAGAGTTCGCAGTAGTACTGCTGAAGATTGATGAAGGCTGGCTGCTTGTGGCCGTCTTCCGGAAGCAGGTTGAAATTGTAGACCTGCCTGTCACCGAAAAAGACCTTGCCGAGGTTCCAAATGACACCCTTGTCGACCATTTCCTCGCCGCAACCGAGCCGATCGAAGATTTCGAGCGTCCTTTTCGAGAAACAGATCGCACGCGAGCCGACACTGACCTTGTCATTGTCATCCAGGATGACAACAGGGATATCCGCCTGGGCCAGATCGATGGCCATGGCGAGGCCGACAGGTCCGGCGCCAATCACGACGACCGGATGGCGCACCGGTGCCGGAGCATCTTCGTCGGGACTTGGCCTATAGGGATAAAGCGGCGCCTCGAATAGCTTGGTCAAAGGTTCTCCTCCCGGCGCCCGCATCACTTGGACCGTTTTCGGTTTTGGCCGCCGTCCCGACTATGGTCCATGTCGTCGTTTCGGCGCAATCACTCACAGACGTCAGGCTGCTCTTATCTGATAGCTATTTGTATTTCCTGGCCACCGGGTGGCGATCGAATTCAAGAAAAAACTCATCCAGCTGCGGCGGCGAAACGCTGGTTCCGGCCAGCATGGCGTGGACCTGCCCACGGTGGTGGATCTGGTGCTGGAAAAGATGCAGAAGTGTGTTGTCGACCGTCTCGTGCTTTACGCCATGGTCGCCGCGGTCCTGTGCAACATTTCGGTCGAGGTAATCTTCGCTCAACTCATCGCAGAAACCGATGAGCTTTTTGTCCTCCTTCTCCTGCGCGTCTTTCAGTTCGTCCGCAGTTTGCAGGTGCGGCGTGTCGTAGACCGCAAGACCAAGGCCTTCCTGGCAAAGGGCATCGAGGTAGTATCGGTCGACCTCCCAGTTGTGATTGAGCGTCTCGCGGATCGATGGGAAAAAGTTCGTCCGCTCGGCCGTGAACTCCGCCTGCCCGAGGCGGCAACAAGCGTAATAAAGACGCTCGTTGGCATAAGCGTTGTTGCGCGCCATCAGGCGAAGGTGAGCGAGAGCACGGCTCATGTCGTCTACCCTTGCAGATCCGCCCACATCTCAGCGTCACGCTCCGCCGTCCAGATGCGCGGCGTGTCGATGCCGAGTGCCTCGTCATAGGCCCGGGCGACATTGAACGGCAGGCAATGCTCGTAGATCGCGTAATCCTTGAACTTCGGATCGCATTCGGCGCGGCAGGCGTCCCAGGCCTCTTTCAGCGATCCGCCACCCTGGGCGACCCGGGCGACCGGCCGGTAGGTCGAGGACACGAAGTCGGCTGTGTTGGTCAGCGCCTTGCCCACCATCTCCTTGCCAACCAGCGCGTCGCCTCGGCCCGGTGCGATGGCTTCCACATCGAAGGAACGGATCGCTTCAAGCGTTGTCGGCCAGTCGTTGAAATGGCCATCGCCGCAGTAGCACGCGGAGTGGTACTCAACGATGTCGCCGGTGAACATGACGTTCTGGTCCGGCACATGTATGACGATGTCACCCGCCGTGTGGGCGCGGCCAAGGAAGCGCAAATCGACCCGGCGCTTGCCGAGATAAACGGTCATGCGGTCGTTGAAGGTGGTGGTCGGCCAGGTCAGGGGCGGAATGTCGTTGACATTGTCATAGCCCATGAACAGACGCGGGAACCGCATGAATTCAGATTCCCGATCTTCAGCGCCACGCTCGACAACCATGGAACGGGCCTTCTGGCTCATGATCACGGTCGGTGCCTGATAGGCGGCAGCGCCCAGAACGCGCACGGCGTGATAGTGGGTCAGCACAAGATGGCTGATCGGCTTGTCGGTGACGGAGCGCACCTTTTCAATCACCTTGCCGGCAAGTTCAGGTGTCGCCTGCGCCTCGATGATCATGACACTGTCATCGCCGATGATGACGCCGGTATTCGGGTCCCCCTCGGCGGTGAAGGCCCAGAGGTCCTTGCCGATCTCGGTGAATGAGATCTTCTTTTCCGCCATGTCCCCGGCGGACGCGAATTGCTTGCTCATATGGCCTCCCGCGGCACAATTTCCGATTTTCGTTTATGCCGAAACGGGTCCGGCATCTCATTCTGATTTCACATGGGTGAGGTTTACCCTCGCCCGGTCAAACCTTTTCCACCGTTTGCTCGATCGCCCCGAAGATCGAGTGTCCCTCACCGTCCACCATCTCGATGCGAACCGTGTCGCCGAATTTCATGAACGGTGTCTTGGCCTGACCGTCATTGATGGTTTCGATCATACGGATCTCGGCAATACAGGAATAGCCGACGCCGCCTTCAGCGACAGGTTTGCCGGGTCCGCCGTCGAGTTTGTTGGACACAGTTCCGGATCCGATGATTGTTCCTGCGGACAGATCGCGTGATTTGGCGGCGTGGGCGATCAGCTGACCGAAGTCGAAAGTCATGTCGACACCTGCCTCTGCCCGGCCGAACGGTGCGCCGTTCAGGTCCACATGCAGCGGCAAATGCAGTTTGCCTTCTTTCCATGCCTCCCCCAGTTCGTCCGGTGTGACGGCAACCGGTGAGAAGGTGGAGGAGGGTTTCGACTGGAAGAAGCCGAAGCCCTTGCCAAGTTCTGCCGGAATGAGACCACGCAGCGAAACGTCGTTGACCAACATCACCAGTCGAATAGAGTTCAGCGCATCTTGCGGGCTCACACCCATCGGCACGTCGCCGGTGATGACGGCGATCTCACCTTCCATGTCGATGCCCCAGGCTTCGTCGCGCATCCTGATCGGATCACGGGGAGCCAGGAATGCGTCGGAGCCCCCCTGATACATCAGCGGATCCGTCCAGAAACTGTCCGGCATCTGGGCGCCCCGCGCCTTCCTCACCAGCTCGACATGATTGACATAGGCAGAGCCATCCGCCCACTGATAAGCACGTGGAAGCGGTGACAGGGCGTCATGCTCGTGAAAGCGGAGCGTCGGCACGGCGTCGTGGGACAGGCTCTCGGCCAAGAGCGCCAGCTTCGGTGCGACCGTCTCCCAATCGTCCAGTGCCGCCTGCATTGTCGGCGCGATATGGCTGGCATCGGTGCAATAAGTCAGTCTCTCATTGACCACCACCAGCTTGCCGTCCCGGCTACCGTCCTTGAGCGTTGCCAGTTTCATGAATTTCAGCTCCTTGTGATTGTCAGCCCGTCGCGGCCGACAATGGTTTTGCCGGAAAAGGCTTTCGTGGCTTCCAGCCACTCTTCTTTTTCAAAGCCCGGGAGATCTGCCGGGATCAGATGGTTGAGCACGAGCGTCTTGACGTTCGCCGCTTCCGCAATTTTCGCCACATCAGGCGCCGTGGTGTGGCTCGCCAGAAGATGTTCGCGCAGGCGTGCGCCGTTGCCGGTAATTTCGACGATCTTGTCGACACCTCGCTCAAGCATGGCTTCGTGGACGAGCACGTCGCAGTTTTCAGCAAACTGAGCCAGCGGCGGAAAATAGGCGGTGTCGGCAGAAAAGGTGACAGACCAGCCCGGAGCGTCGAAACGCAACGCAAAGCAATCGACCACAGGAGGGTGGTCCACCTTGAGGGCAGCGATCGCCAGCGTGTCCTCGTCGAGTGGAACAGCGCCCTCCTGAAGCAGATGGATTTCCACCAGATCGCGCAGGTCCGGACGTCCCTCGTCCTCGATCCTGAGATCGATGTCGTAGCGCATGGAAGTCAGGAACCCATCCCAGTATTCCATGAGATCCGCAGGCCCGTAGACCTTCACCCTGCTGGCCAGACCTGTCGTCCAGGCGGTGTGCAAAAGCGGCCCGAGTTCCAGAACATGGTCGGAATGCATGTGCGTTATGAAGATGAGGTCGAGTTCCTTCAGAGAAACACCGTGGTCGACCAAAGCGCGGGTGACACCCAGACCGCAATCGACCACGCAGCTTCGTCCACCGATCTCGATCAGCGAACTTGTCGGCGACGGGCCGCCGGGCCGAATGGCGGGACCGCCTTTTGATCCGAGAATCACAAGGCGTTCCTGGAGGTCTGGTGATGTCATGTCCGCTCAGTCCTTGTCCCACGTCCCTTCCGGGGTACCGTCGAACTTTTTCTCAAGAGACTCCCAACAGTCAATGTAATCATCCTGAAGGGGTGCCTCCTTGGCGGCAAATTCCGTGAGATGTTGCGGGAAACGGGTCTCGAACATGAAGGACATGGTGTTGTCGAGCTTGTCGGGCTTCAGATCGGCATTGGACGCGCCCTCGAACGCGTTCTTGTCCGGTCCGTGCGGCAGCATCATGTTGTGCAGGCTCAGTCCGCCTGGAACAAAGCCCTGGGGCTTGGCGTCATACTGGCCGTAAATGTTGCCCATCAGCTCTGACATGATGTTCTTGTGGTACCAGGGTGGGCGGAACGTGTCTTCCATCACCATCCAGCGTTCGCGGAACAGCACGAAGTCGATGTTGGCCGTGCCCGGCACGCCGGACGGCGCCGTGAGCACCGTAAAGATCGACGGGTCCGGGTGATCGAACAGGATGGCCCCGATCGGGCAGTAATTGCGCATGTCGTATTTGCACGGGGCGTAATTGCCGTGCCAGGCAACCACGTCAAGCGGCGAGTGTCCGATCTTTGTTTCGTGGAACTGACCACACCATTTCACGGTCAGTTTCGAAGCAACTTCGCGGTCCTCGAAACAAGCAACCGGCGTCTTGAAGTCGCGGCGGTTCGCCATGCAGTTGGCACCGATCGGTCCCCTGCCCGGAAGCTCGAACTTCTGTCCGTAATTTTCACAGACAAAGCCACGGGCGGGCCCTTTCACTAGCTCGACGCGATAAACCAATCCACGTGGTAGAATGGCGATTTCCTTCGGTTCCAGCTCGATCACGCCAAGCTCGGTGCAAAACCTCAGCACCCCTTCCTGAGGCACCACAAGAAGCTCACTGTCCGCGGAGAAGAAATATTCGTCCTCCATCGATCTGGTCACCAGATAGATGTGGCTCGCCATGCCGACCTGGGTGTTGACGTCACCTGCCGTCGTCATGGTGCGCATTCCCGTCAGCCAGGAAAGCTCCTCGTCGGCGTGCGGCACGGGATCCCAGCGATACTGGCCAAGCGAAATCACGTCATCAACGACGTTCGGAGCGCTCTGCCAATAGGGCAGATCAATCTTTTCAAAGCGGCTCGTGTGCTTCACCGACGGTCGGATGCGATAACACCATGTGCGTTCATTCTGGTGGCTCGGTGCGGTAAAGGCGGTGCCTGAAAGCTGCTCGCCGTAAAGCCCGTAAGCACATTTCTGCGGACTGTTCATGCCTTGTGGCAAAGAGCCCGGCAGGGCCTCGGTTTCAAAGTCGTTACCGAAACCCGGCATATAGTCAAAACTTGAGGAATTGCGGCCGCTGCCAGCTGCCGTGTGTGCGCTGTCGGTTCTCTGATCCATGACGTTCTCCCGGTTCAGGGGCAATTTAGTTACATATGTAACCAATTTTCAGACCCTGTTCAAGGAGCATTCCGGACCTTTTTGCAAAGCCTTGTTTTCTAGAGCACTTCTCAATCGCTTTCAGGAACGGGCACCGGGCGTAATCCGAATTTTCGAGAGTGCATCTTGATCGGTCAGCCTGATTGCGGTAAAAGAACAAATCAAGAACATTTGAGGTGCGCGATGCAGTTTGTCAGTCCCTATCAAGGCCAATATGCTGTTGTCTTGTCTGCGCAGTCGCCCAGCCTCGAACTGCCGGCGCCGACCGATGTCACGCCCGAAGACGTCCGGCAGATGATCATCTACCTGCGCAAGGCGAAAGACCGGGCGATGGCCATTCGGGACCGTTCCCCGGCAGGCAGTTATATGGAAAGCGTCCTGACACGGACGATCGACGGCATCACGCTTGAATTGTCGCAGCTCGACTATCTTCTGGCGCGGAAACCCGCTGAGACTGCTGAAGCCGCATCGTCCGCGCGCCGCATGCGCCCTGCAATTTGATCCGGCTTTACATCGGGCAAATTCAGCTCGCGCAACCGGATCCTCGCCTTAGCGGTATTTGCCGGCCGTGATGAATTCGCCGAAAGCCTCGCACCACACCAATACGGTGGTGTAGTCCTCGATACTCACATCGTCAGGAACGTCGACGATGAAGCCGTCAAAGGTCTTGATATCACCAAGCTGCACAGCCGTGTCCTTGACGGCAAGGAAACCGGCTTCGTCTTCGACGAATTCGTTCACGAGGTAGAGTTTGTAGTCCGGTCCGGGAGAGAGGGCGCCACTGTGAACGATCTGGTTTTCAGATACGCTGATTGTGCCCTCGCCCCAATGGAGCAGGTCGCTGCCTTTCAGGTCCCGCGTCAGCGTTGTCTCATAACGCGCCTGTTCAGCAGCGGCAGCGAGCACTGCCTCGTCCGGCCCCTGTGGCGCTGTCAGGATCGGCAGAAAATAGATGCCAAGCGCAAACCCGACGGCAAGCATCGCACCATGGGAACACAACAGAACAAACAGGCGGACCATTTCAGTTACTCGTATTCAAATTGACGTGTGCAACACCTAAGAAACCCAGCGCCCTGTTCAACAAAACGCTGATGACATTTGCGTGCAAAAAAGTTTATGCCCTCTCAGGCAGCCGCTTCGTCGCCAGGTGCGGTCTGCCATCCGAGATCCGTCAACGTCACGATGCGATTGCCGCGCAGATCGGTTGCGCAGACGAGAAAACCGCGCTCTTCCATATGGCTCAACAACCATCTCGCCCTGCCCGGTGAGCGGGTGCCGTAGGCCGTTGCGATTTCGACGTTGCCAGGGCATGGCGCCTTGGCCAGTGCCGCCTTTGCAAGCAAAAGATAGACACCGCGCATGTCTTCGGGCAATTCGGCGGCGATCAGTTCAGCCTGGGACCAGGCACCGTCGTCCATCTCGCCCTTGTCGACCCCGGCGCGTGCGACCGAAAGCTTTTCCCGGAAAGTCTGTAGATCCGGAGCGCCGCCTGCCAATTTGGCAATGCGGCAACGGACCTGGAAATCCTGGTAGAGGGTTGCAATCGGTTGAAACGCTGCGTCTTCGTCTTCCAGGATGCCGGCAATGATTTCGGCGATCTTCTCCTCACGTTCACCGAAATCCAGAAGGTTCTCGGCTTCTGGCGCAGACTCAACATTCACCTGACCGGCATTCGTGAGCTGATCGAGCACCTCGCCCGTGGACGCCACCGGCTCCACGTAGCGCTGCCGAACCGGCGGCGTTTCACCTTCTGCAGGCGTGAAAATGAGGTCCTTGGCCTCGCCTCTCGGCTGTTCGGGCAAAGGCATCAGTTTCGGACTGCCGCCGCGCCCCATCGTTTCGACTGGACCGATCTTGACCGGCACCGGACGCCGTGAGAGTGCCGGACCAAGGGCGATGAAGTGCCCCCGGTCAAGATTGCGGAAGCTTTCCGCCTGCCGCCGTTCCATGCCGAGCAGATCTGCCGCACGGGCCATATCGATATCGAGAAAGGTGCGCCCCATCAGAAAATTGGACGCTTCAGCGGCAACGTTCTTGGCAAGTTTCGCCAGTCGCTGTGTTGCGATGATCCCGGCCAGTCCCCGTTTGCGCCCCCGGCACATCAGATTGGTCATCGCACCGAGCGACCGTCTGCGGGCTTCTTCCGTGACTTCGCCGGCCGCGGCGGGTGCAAACAGCTGGGCCTCGTCAACCACCACCAGCATCGGATACCAGAGATCGCGGTCCGCATCGAAAAGACCGTCGAGAAAGGTCGCGGCGGCCTTCATCTGGCGGTCCGCGTCGAGACCTTCCAGGTTCAGGACGACCGAAACGCGGTGCTGCCGCACCCTTCCGGCAATCATCTGGAGGTCTTTTTCCGTGCCGACGGCGTCGACGACCACGTGACCGAATTTTTCGGCCAGTGACACGAAATCCCCTTCAGGGTCGATGATGGCTTGCTGCACCCAGCTTGCGGATTGTTCCAGAAGACGCCGGAGAAGATGCGATTTTCCCGAGCCGGAATTGCCTTGAACCAGCAGACGCGTGGCCAGCAGCTCTTCCAGATCGAGGCCGGCGCGCGAACCGCCCGTCATTTCGCCGATATCGATTTCAACCGTCATGCAATCTGATCCAGCGCGTATCGGCGCTGTAATTACTCCACAATTTGCTCGCCTGCAGAACGCGAGTCAGCACGATTCCGTAACCGTTGCAAAGCCGGAGGCTGGCAAAACCGTCGTTTTCCAAGACTTCCACCGACCTTCTGGCTTCCCCGCAGGCCTTCGTATTCCAAGAAGTCTTCAAATGCGTCTTCGATATGCCATCTTTAAGGACAGGATGCGTTGAGCAGGAGAGACTTCATGAAGATCCATGCGGACCTGACCGCAAAGGCCGTTGTCGACAGTTCCACCCTCGATTGGGTGCCCTCGCCGATGGCGGGCGTTGAGCGGCGCATGCTGGAACGCGATGGAGCCGAGGTCGCCCGTGCGACCAGCCTTGTCCGCTATTCGCCGGGGTCATCCTTTTCGGCGCATGACCACGACATGGGTGAGGAGTTCCTGGTTCTTGACGGCGTCTTTTCCGATGAAAGCGGCGACTTTCCCGAAGGCATGTATGTGCGGAACCCTCCTGGCTCCAGCCACATCCCCTCCAGCGAACCGGGTGCCGTTATCCTCGTTAAACTGCGCCAGATGCAGCCCGACGATGCCGCCTATGTGCGGGTGAACACGCTTGATCCGGGCGGCTGGCAGGCCGGACGGACTGGTGAGACGATCCTGCCGCTTCACGTGCGGCCCGACGAGGAAGTCGTCATGCTGAACTGGGAGCGCGAGGCGCGCTTTCCCGCGCAAACCTTTCCGGGCGGGGCTGAATATTTCGTGGTCGAAGGCGGTTTCGAAGATCAGGACGGACACTACGAAACAGGAACCTGGCTCCGCCTGCCCCCTGGCAGCAGCCAGACGATCAGAACGACCGAGGGCGCGCGCGTGTGGCGCAAGACGGGTCACCTTGGACGATAGTTTGGCGGATCATGCCGCCCGCGGCAGGCCATTCTCAACGGCGTGGTCCAGGACCGAGCAGGCAATCCTTTTGTGAAACGGAAGGATCATGGCGAGATACATGTGGCCGAACAGGTTGTGACGCTTGCAGCAGGTTGACGCATAAATCCGCGGCCGGCGGCCCAGGCGGCGGAAAATCGACAGCCGGAAGTCCTGATGCCAGTCGTCCTCGCCAAGAATGATCTCGTTTTCATCAATCTGGAAGATCCTGAAAAATCCGATGCGGTCGCCCGTTGTCCGCTCTTCCAGGGCGCGTCCGGACTGCTCCTGCGCAAGATCCTTGGTTGTTTTCAGTCCAAGCGGTCTCACGATCCTGTCCCGAAGCGAAATGAGTTTGTTCATCCACTCGATGTCGGCCATCAGAATGTGATCTGCAAGGACGCGCATGTCCGCGGTTTCAAGGTCCGGACGATTTTCCAAAGGCACGGAAAAGACGTCCATGTAGTCTCTCGTCGAGACATATGAATTGAGACTGCTTTCAGCCGGAAGTCTGTCGCTGATGCTCATGTCGCGTTCCGAAAAGATTGTCCTTGGCGAACACTACATCAAAAGGCTGTATCCAGCGCCGCGCTCTTTGCCACACCCCTGGACCTTCAAATAGTCCGCAAAACACAGTCCCAGATCTGCGATGACATGTCGTCAGGCTGTGTGTTTGGTGGTGAGACCGGACATCAGCATCTTGTTAAGTGGCAATAATTTCAATCGCTTCACCGCCTGTTTCAGCTATGATGCTTCCAATTTGATTTGAAATCGTTTCGGCTGGAGGCGACATGCAAGCTGCCAAAGTATTGTCGGTACTGACCATTATACTTTTCTCCGCGGTCCCCTCACACGCCCAGGAAAGCGGGTCTTCGCTGCAAAAGGTCACCGTCGCGAAGGTCCGGATGATCACGCCCGACAACAGCGCGCGATACGTCGGACGCGTCGAAGCGACGAGCAGCGTTGACATTGTGGCACGCGTCGAAGGGTACCTGACCGAGCGAAAGTTCACCGAAGGCGGCACCGTCAAGAAGGGCGACCTGCTCTACGTCATCGAAAAGGACCTCTACCAGGCAAGCGTCGATCAGGCCAAGGCGACCCTTGAAGGCGCCAAGGCAACGCTCACAAATTCCCAGATCGAGCTGGAACGGCAACGTCAGCTCCTTGAACGGGGTGACGTTTCACAAGCCACCTTCGACAGCGCAAAGGCAACCAAGGGTGTCGATCAGTCCAACGTGGACGAAGCACAGGCTAACCTGGACACAGCCGACATCAATCTCGGCTATACAGAGATCTACAGCCCGATCGACGGACGGATCAGCAAGACCAATGTCAATGTTGGCAATCTGGTCGATTCGAACACGGGCACGCTGGCGACTGTGACAAGCGTCGATCCGATCTATGTCAGCTTCTACATGGGTGAGAGAGACCTGATCAAGAACCGGGAAGCGGGCCTCATCGGCGACGACGGATCGACGCTTCTGGTCGCGCTGACCCTTGCCGACGGAACGGCATATGCCACAGAAGGAAAGATCACGTATGTCGGGACATCGATCGATGAAGGCAGCGACTCCGTCGAGTTGCGCGCCACATTCAACAATCCGAAAAATCTCCTGATCCCTGGTCAATTTGTGAACGTCACCGCCAAAGACGAGAGCCAGGTAACGGTGGCTGCCATTCCCCAGTCTGCAATCCAACTCGACGCCAAGGGCCATTTCGTCTTCGTGGTCGGTGCAAACGACAAGGTGGAGCGGCGGGACATCGTGCTTGGCCGGCAATCCGGCACGTTGTGGGAGGTAAAATCCGGCCTCAAGGACGGCGAAAGCGTGGTTGTTCAGGGATTGCAGAAGATCGCTCCCGACATGACCGTCGATCCGGTTGAAGCAAAAGGTTAGGAGCGGTGTCCGGCCATGCTGTCAAAGTTTTTCATAGACCGTCCGAATTTCGCGCTGGTTCTGTCGCTGATCGCCTCGCTCATCGGGATCATTGCCATCGTCTTCATTCCGATTTCGGAATATCCTGACGTCACGCCGCCACAGGTCGTCGTGACCGCGCAATATCCCGGTGCAGATTCCGAACTTATTGAAAAGTCAGTCGCAATTCCGATCGAGGAGCAGGTCAACGGCGTTGAGGACATGCTCTACATGTCTTCGACCAGCTCCAATTCCGGGTCGTATCAGCTGACCATCACCTTTGAAGTCGGAACTGATCCCGACATTGCGGCGGTCAACGTTCAAAACCGCGTTGCACTTGCGGAACCAACCTTGCCGGAGGCGGTCAGAACGCTGGGTGTTGCCACCCAGAAACAGTCCGCGAACATGCTGCAGGTGATCAACCTGGTGTCTCCCGATGAGAGCCGGGATGCCATTTACCTGAGCAACTACGCCACCATTCACATGCAGGACCGCTTGTCGCGCATCCCGGGTGTCGGCAGCGTTTCCCAGTTCGGTCCTTTGGACTACAGCATGCGGGTCTGGATGAACCCGGAGCAGATGACCGCGCTCAACCTGACAGCAACCGACATTTCCAACGCCATCCAGGCGCAGAACGCCCAGGCGACCGCCGGCCAGATTGGCGGCGCGCCCTTTGCCGGGCCGACGGATTTTCAGTTCACACTGAAGGCTCAGGGACTGCTGGAAACAACGGAACAATTCGGCGACATCGTCGTGTCCGGCGACACGTCGGGACAGCTTGTACGACTCAGGGACGTGGCCAGGGTCGAACTCGGCTCAAGCTCCTATGCGGCCTATTCCGCGCTCAACAACAAACCGGCAACCTCAATCGCCGTCTATCAGAGCCCGGGCGCCAACGCGCTGGACGTGGCGAAGCTCGTCTCAGACGAGCTTGAAAAGATGAAGGCGAGTTTCCCGGAAGGGGTCGAATACGAGCTCCTTTACGACATCACCAAGGCAGTGCGCGCATCTATTGAGGAAATCCTGACGACGCTCGCGATCACCACCGCACTCGTCGTATTCGTCGTGTTCATGTTCCTGATGAACTGGCGCGCCGTCATCATACCGGCGGTGGCCATTCCGGTGTCGTTGCTCGGAACGCTGGCCATCCTCTTCCTGCTCGGGTTTTCGGCCAACCTGATCACGCTGTTCGGGATCGTGCTTGCCATCACGCTTGTGGTCGACGACGCCATCGTCATCATCGAGAACACCGAACGCATCATGGTGGAAGAAGGTCTCGCTCCACGCGAGGCAACGCTCAAGGCCATGAGCCAGGTCACAAGCCCGATCATCGCCACCACGTTCGTGCTGCTGGCTGTGTTCATCCCGGTCTGCTTCTTTCCCGGGATCACAGGGCGGATTTACTTGCAATTCGCACTGACGATCACGGTTGCTTTCTGTCTGTCGGCAGTCAACGCGCTGACCCTGTCACCGGTTCTCTGCTCCATGCTGCTCAGGCAGTCGGATGCCAAGCCGCCGCGTTTCCTGCGTTTCTTTGCCGCTTTCGTTGACAAGGTACGAGACGGCTATGTCTGGCTGGTCAAGGTCATGATCCGGCACGTTGCCCTGTCGTTGCTCATTCTGGTTGCAGCGGCGGCGGCCACGGTCTTCATGTTCCGCGAAACGGCTACCGGGTTCATTCCGCTTGAAGACAAGGGCGTGCTCTTTGCCAATGTCCAGCTGCCGGACGGTGCTTCGTTGCAAAGATCCGACGCGGTCGCAAAATCCATGACGGAGATGATGCTTGAAGTTGAAGGCGTAACCGATGTCATTTCGGTAACGGGCTTCAGCATCATTGCCGGAGAAGGCTCGAATTTCGTCACGCTGATCCCGATACTGGCCCCATGGAGCGAGCGAAAAACCCAGGCGACGCAGTGGTACAGCATCCTTGGCGAATTGAACGAACGGCTTGCCACGGTCGAGGACGCCATCGCCTTTGTGTTTCCTCTACCGCCGATTGACGGCCTTGGAATATCCGGTGGCATAGCGGCGCAGATCCAGGACGATGACGGCGCCAGTGTGGTCGACCTCGGTGCGGTGACAAATGCCGTTCTGGCCGCCGCCAACGCCGATCCGACCTTCATGCAGGTGTTCAGCTCGCTGTCGGCCAGCACCCCGCAATATGAAGTCGACCTGAACCGCGACAAGGCGGAAGCCCTGGGCGTCGATGTCAGCGACATCTTCACCGCGCTTCAGGCCAATCTGGGGTCCTACTACGTCAACAATTTCATACTCGACGGAAAGATTTTCTGGGTGATCCTGGCATCTGAAGCGGAGTATCGCCAGACACTGGAGGATGTCGGCAACATTTACGTCAAAGGGTCGTCCGGGGACATGATCCCGATCAGTACGCTGGTGAACCTTGCCCCGGTCGTCGGCCCGCAGAGTGTGCCCCGGTACAACATGGTCCGATCCGCCGCCGTTCAGGGCCTGACAAATACCGGCTTCAGCACGGGTGACGGCATTGCGGCCTTTGAGAAGGTGACACAGGGTGCGCTGCCACAGGGCTACTCTGTTGAATGGACGGGAATGTCGCTTCAGGAAATCGAGGCAGGATCCTATGTGATCTACATTTTCCTCTTGGCTTTCCTGTTCGCTTACCTCTGTCTGGTCGCGCAGTACGAAAGCTGGCTGTTGCCGATATCCGTCATGTTGTCAGCAATCTTTGCGGTTTGCGGGGCGATGATCCCGCTCTACCTGATCGCCCAGCTGAACAACAACATTTACGCCCAGATCGGCATGGTCCTGCTGATCGGACTTGCAGCCAAGAAAGCGATCATGCTGGTCGAGTTCTCGCGCAATTGCCGGGACGAAGGCATGAGCATCACCGAAGCGGCGATCAGCGCAGCCCATACGCGTTTCCGTCCGGTAACGATGACCGGCCTCTGCTTCATCATCGGTGTTCTGCCGCTGGTCTTTGCTTCGGGCGCCGGGTCGTCAAGCCGGATCTCCATCGGCCTGCCGGTCTTTGCCGGCATGATCCTGGACAGCACGATCGGGCTTCTCATGATCCCGGTTCTTTATGTCGCGATCCAGAGTTTCCGCGAGAAGGTTTTCGGGGCCCCGAAGTCGAAACAACCATCCGGCGAGGCAGCAGCCGCGGAATAACACCTGTTGTCGGCGGGGCGCTCACGTGACCGCTCCGCCGTGCGCTCAGCCCCAGCATCCTGCAAACGCGATTTCGCTCAAGGGTTTACGCCCACTCGGCGTTTCACGTTCCTGAAGACTTTCCGGCAGTGCGGCCACATCGCCGCGCGTGCCGATTGCAATCGCGATTTCCGCCTTGAACCGTTCCGGTACCCCCAGTTGCTCATGGATCTCGTCCCTCACGATCCCGGCCATGCCGTGGGTGTGATATCCAAGTTCGGTTGCCTGGAGCGCTGCATGCGCCCAGGCGGCCCCGGCGTCGAAGGAATGGGTCCCGCTCGCCCGGTTCGGTTTGCCGTCCTTGCCGTCAACTTCCGTGTCGGAAAAGAGATAGACCAGTGCAGACGCATGCTGAGCCCAGTCACGATTGAACGGATTGAGCAGGTTTACCAGCGCCTCCCAATGCGCGTCGCCGCGGCGCGCGTAGACGAACCGCCAGGGCTGAATGTTGAACGCCGACGGTGACCAGCGGGCCGCCTCGAGAATGGTTTTCAGATCGGCTTCCGGCATGTCGGAGCCGTCAAAGGCGCGTGGCGACCAACGCTCCACGAAAAGATTCTTGACGGGATGATCGGGATTGCGGCCAGTCATAAGCAATATCTCCAGTTCGTTGTCGGGCTTCTACCCGCCTGTGGGAGCCGGAGATAGTGGAAATTTATCTTGATATCAAGATACTTTAGGATAAGGTATCTATCCTGCCTGCACTGCCTGCCGTGCTTTGGCCGGGTCTTCACCGGGAGCCGGTGCCACCAGGATCGCCGACAGCACCAGGAGTGCACAGACAAGCTCCAGAGTTCCAAAGTTCTCGCCAAAGACAAACCAGCCGACGATGAACATGGTTGGCAATTCAAAGCTTCCTGCTGCGGCAGTCCGCATAGCGCCGATTTTCTGGCAAGCGACCGTGTACATCAACTGTGGGATCAAAGCTGTCACCAGCCCCATCAGTATGACAAGCCACCACTCGTTCAGTGTCGCGGGCAGGACGGCGCCGCCACTCTCGTGAAGCGCAAGCGGCAACAGTCCGACAATGGAGCCAATCAACGTGCTCACGGCACGCTCAAGCGAGGTCAGGTCACGGGCCAGTCCACTCAGGACGACAATGAGAAACCCGAAGGCCACCGGGGTTGGGATCGCCCAGACCAGCGCGGAAAAAACGTCCGGCGACAACGTTGACGGGTCGAGCAGAAGCCCTGCGGCACCGATCACCAGACCCGCAGCGGCAAATGTTCTCCAGGACAGGCTCTGCCTCAGCAAAATCCAGGCAAAGAACGCTGCAAATGCCGGATAGGACATGTAGACGACGCCGGCAGCGGCGAGCGGTGCAACGCTGAGCGCTTCCACATATCCGATCATGCTGAGTGCAAACACCGCCCCTGCCCCGGCGAGCAACAACGCCGGGCCGAGCTTGTGCCTTGCACGGGGCAAAAACGGCAGCAAGATCAGAACGGAAACGCCATAACGGTAGAGCGCGATCGTTGCCGGTCCGGTTCCGAGGCTCTGCAATTCGCGCACGAACACCGGCACAAGACCGAAGCAGAGCGCCGCGGCAATGATGGTGAGCGTGGCGGTCAGCGGATTGAAGCTCGGTCGTGGCAATGAAACGTTTGGCATGCTTCATGGATACAACACGCTCTCTCACAAATAAAATTCTTAGTTTTCATTCTCTTCATGAAATGATTTCATGTCGCGATGATACCGAAACTGACCGTAAATCACCTGACGCTGCTTTCCGCTCTGCATGAAACCGGAAGCATGACGCTGTCCGCCTCCCGCCTTGGCATTACACAGTCAGCAGCATCCCACAGACTAAGAGAGGCGGAACGCCGTATCGGGATCTCCCTGGTCCAACGCGCCGACACAGGGCTGCAGCTCACACCGGAAGGCGAGCGTGTGCGGCGCCTTGGGGAGAGTTTCCTGGCTGAACTGTTCCGCCTTGAGCAGGAACTGGAAGCCTCCGCTCGCGAGAAGCGCCTCTTGGTTCGGCTCGGTCAGGCCACCTACAGCCGCTATCACTGGTTCCCCGCGTTTTTGAATTATCTTGAAGCCGAAGATGCCAGGTTGACCGTTGACCTGTCCGGCAGTGCCACCGCGCGCCCCCTCGCCTCGCTGATTGACGGGTCGGTAGATGTTTCGCTTGTCTTCGGGCGAGAACCTGCGCTTGCCCAGTTCAAGGCAACCAAGCTGGGGTCAGACCCGATTGTCGCTGTCATGTCGGCAAATCACCCATTGGCCGCTGACCCGGTCGTCAACAGTCTGAACATGGGAGACGAACGCTTTTTCGTTTATCCGCTTGCCGCTGAACCCGGTTTCGACTGGACCACGCTTTTGGGCGCTCCTGTGCTCCCCTTCCGCCGACTGACCGCGATGCCGACCCCCGAAGCGGTAATTGACCTTGTGCGGGCAAGCTTTGGAGTCGCGCTCTTCAGCCAGTGGGCGATCGAACCGGAACTGGCAGACGGGACGCTTGTTGCACGCCCCATCGCAGATGACGGGATGTATCTTGACTGGTGGTGCGTCAGGCGCGCATCGGATCCCGACGACAGTCCGGCTGCGCAACTTGCCGATGCGCTCCTGTCCTGGAGCCGGCAGTCAGATCGTGCCCTTTCCACGCTGGGATTCGCACCAGACGGGCCAAGCCTTTGAAGACGTATCGTAAAAATAGCTATGCTACTGTCTCAGAACTGAACTAGGCTATTCGAGGACGATTGCGGGCAGAGCCCGGTATGGCGTGAGGATAGAGGCAGGATGGCACTTTCCGACAAAGAACGTAAGCGAGGCCTTGTCCTCGCCGTCGGTTGCCTGGGCGGCCTCGTCATGTTGGACGAAACGGTGCTTGGAGTGTCGCTGCCGGCGATACGCGAACAGTTCAACCTTTCGCAGACGACGACGCACTGGATTATCAACTCCTACATGCTTGCCTTCACGTGCCTTGCTGCCGTTGGAGGCAAGGCAATTGATCTCTTTGGATTTCGCCCTGCCCTGATTGCCTGTAGCGCCGTTTTTGCCGTTGCAAGTCTCGTCGCCGGATTTGCCGACAGTGTTGCAATCCTGATTGCCATGCGCGTTGTTCAGGGCTTTTGCGCCGCGATCATGTTTCCGATGACACTTGCTGCGGCCACGTTGACATTCAGCGAGAACGAACGCGGCCGGGCAATCGGAATACTTGCGTCGATGGCGACCATTTTCCTGGCAGCCGGCCCTCTTCTCGGCGGTGTCCTGACGGAGTTTCTGTCCTGGCGATGGGTTTTCTGGATCAACATTCCGGTGGTTGTTGCAGGCGCGACCCTTTCCTGCCTCCTCTGGCGCGACCCTGAACATCCGCGTCCGAGGCCGGTCGTCGATCCTATCGGACTGGTGCTTTTGCTTGTCGGCCTAACGGCGTTCATCTTCGGCTTGATGGAAGGTCCTGAATTCGGGTGGATCTCGCCGGTCGTCCTCGCCACCATTGTTGGAGGGGTTGCCGGTCTTACTGTCTTCGTCATTTTCGAAGCGAAAAAGGCAAAGCCCCTTATCGACGTGAGGCTGTTCAAACTGCCCCCTTTTCACGCAAGCACATCGATCATTCTGCTCACGCAGATGAGCAAGATTGTCGTTGCCATCTACATTCCGCATTTTCTTCAGCTGGAGCTGAAATACTCGGCATTCTGGGCGGGGCTCGGAACAGTTATTGCCGTGCTGCCGATCCCGATTCTCGCGTCTCCGGCGGGTAAGCTTTCCGACAAGTACGGGTCACGAAAGCCGGTCCTGATCTCGATGGCTCTCCTGGCCGTCTCCTGCATCCTGATCGGGGTGACCTTGCTCCTGAACAGTTATCTTATTCTTGCACCCATGCTGCTCCTTTGGGGCATTTTCCTGCCCTTTGCGATGATCCCGACCGGCCGCATCACTGCGAATGCCGTGCCGAGGGACAAGCAAGGAGAAGTCAGCGGCCTCATCATCAGCGCGCGCCTTGTCGGCGGAACGCTCGGCGTGACGCTCGGGAGCGTCCTGCTCGCCATGGGTGCCGACTTCACATCTATATTCGTGACCATGGGTGTCCTGATCGCGCTTGCCTGCGCCTATGCCTCGATTGCACTTGAACACGACCCGACGCCATAAACCGGGAATTGCCGAATGACGACTTTCCGAACGCAGACACTGGCTGAACTGATCGCAGATGGGGCAATACATGCGATCGGCATTTGTCTCGGCCTGACGGCAACCGTCATCCTCACCGTGATGCTCTGGAATGCCGGTGATCCGACACGGCAAATCACCGTCATGATCTACGCTGCTTGTCTGATGACCATGCTGATCTGCTCGGCGCTCTACAACATGCTGGCCAAGGATCACAAGTCAGGCATTTTGAGGCGTCTCGACCATGCAGCAATCTTCCTCATGATCGCCGGCACCTATACGCCGCTCGCCGCCGTCATCATCGGCGGCTGGACGGGCGGGGTTCTCCTGGCCGTGGTCTGGACCGGCGCATTGACGGGCGCGATCGTGAAACTTGCGCATTTGTCGCGTCTGGAAAAGCTCACGGTGCCGATCTATCTCGGCCTTGGCTGGGTCGTGGTTTTCGCCGCGAACCCGCTGATCGAGAAGGCGTCGACATTTGGCTTCTACATGATCCTGGCAGGCGGTCTGCTCTACACGGTCGGCACTGTTTTCTATGCCTGGAAACGGCTGCCCTTTCAGAATGCCATTTGGCATGCCTTCGTCCTTGCCGCAGCAATCTGTCATTTCGGCGCGGTTGTCTCCGACGTTGCGCTGACCTGAAAGCGCCTCAGGTCCTGTTTTTCAGGTTGTCGGGCGACGCACGCCCTTGAGCTGATCTTCCGTCTCGGGAGGCACGCCGGTGCTGTCGGCAAATCGCGACAGCCAGTTGAACCAGGACATGACAAAGATCGCACGTGTCGCGTGATTGAAGTCTCCGTAGTGGGTGACAAGATCGGCAACGCTTTCCGGCGAAAGCTGGGTCTTGTTCGCCATTTCATCGCACATCTGGCAAAGCCGTCTGTGCCAAGGGTCCAGGCCTTCGAGGTTTTCGGACAACACAGCGTCGATCAACCCGTCCGGAAACTCATAAACGGCTTTGTGGAACCCGATCTCGTAGGGTGAATTGTTCGCATGCGCGGTCCGGAAAAGCATGATTTCACGGTCGAGCGCCGGAAACCAATCGTCGTTGAATATCGCAGAAACGCTTGTGTAGATTTCCGGTGCGATGCCGGTGCGCGCCAGCATGCGCACCATGTTCAGATTTGGCAGCTTTGCGATGAACGCGCGTGTGCGCTCATCGAGTTCCTTGTCGTCCGGCACAGGTATTCTGGACATATGGAAGCTTCCTCAAACTCGCGTTAGGCCTTGCGAGTTTGAGCTGCTTCTGTCACCTGCGCAACCAGATCAGGCTTCCTTGTTGGGATCCTCGCTCAACACGACGACCTTGGTCCTGAGAGGCACACGGTTGAACAGATCGATCACGTCCTGCTGCCACATGCGGATGCAGCCGGACGAAACACTTTTTCCGATCGAAGACGGCTGGTTGGTGCCGTGGATTCGATAGAGCGTGTCGGTCGAGCCTTGCCAGAGATCCATGGCTCTTGCGCCAAGCGGATTTCTCAGACCAGGTGGAAAGCCCTTTTCCCAATATCGCTCGAGCGAAGGTTTGCGCGCGATCATTTCCCGTGGAGGGCGCCAGATCGGGTGTTCGCGCTTCACGCGGATGAGCGCTTCTCCAGACCAGTCGAAACCGGCTCTGCCGACACCGATGCCGTACCGCAATGCCTTTTTGTTTCCGAGCGTCCAGTAGAGATAGTTGTTGTACGGGTCGACAATGATCGTGCCGGGCATTTCCCGCGTTTTGTATTCCACGACCTGGCGCCAATAGGTTTGATCAAAGTTCTCATAATTGATCGCGGGCCAGGTGAAATCCCCGTCCGGCTGTTCCGCATAGGCGCTTGCATAGTCGAATTCTTCGTCCGGCAGTTCCGCCTGGTCGGGAAGACCGACGACCGACTGGCATCCGGCAAGCGTACCACCGGCCAGCAGCAGGCTGCCTGCCAACAGGGTGCGTCGGTTCATCAGACCATTTTGAGACATGTCCGACGTTTCGTTCAGCGGCAATTCGCGCGTCATGGGGCCTCCGAAAACTCTGGCCCCTTCTTGAGGCAGGTTTTTCGCAGATTCAAGTCACATTCTTTCAAGCGCCTTACAATCTGCGCACTAATCACTAGATTGATGGCAAATATGTCTCAGGCTGATTCACAGCCCGGCGCTTTCAAGGACACTTCGTGCAACACACACCCAAAAAAACACCCTTCCCTATTTTCGACGGTCACAACGATACGCTGCTGAAACTTGAGATCGATGCAATCAAAGGCAACGAACGCAGTTTTTTCGACCGTTCGGAAACCGGGCATCTGGATTTTGTCCGGGCGGAAGAGGCCGGTTTTTCCGGCGGTCTCTTCGCCATGTTCGTGCCGTCCAATCCGGAGCAGGACTTCACCAAGCCATTCGACCCCAAGGACCCGGTCAACTTTCAGGAAGTGCCCCAGGAACAGGCTTACAAATTCACCATGAGGATGGTTGAGCGTGCGGAACGCATTGAAGCCGATTCAGAAGGGTCTGTTGTGATCTGCCGGACTGCAGAGGAAAACCGGAACGCGATCAATGCGGGCAAGCTTGCCATCAGCCTTCACATTGAAGGCGCCGAGGCGATCGACACGGACTTCGAGGCGCTGGAAGAGCTCCACAGTAAAGGGCTGCGTTCAATCGGTCCGGTCTGGAGCCGCGAAAACGCCTTCGCGTGCGGCGTGCCGATGTCATACCCGGCGTCGCCGGACATCGGACCGGGCCTGACCGACGCCGGTTACGAGCTTGTCCGTGCCTGCAACAAGCTGGGTGTCTTGCTGGATGTCTCGCATCTCAACGAAAAGGGTTTCTGGGACCTGGCCCGGACCACCGACAGGCCGATCGTCGCCAGCCATTCTAATGCCCATTCGGTCTGCGCAAGCAGCCGGAACCTGACAGACAAACAACTTGATGCGATCAAGGAGAGCGACGGCCTCGTCGGCATCAATTTTCACGTCGCGTTCCTGCGGCCCGACGGCCGTTTTCAAAAGGACACGCCGCTTGAAGTCATCGCGGACCATGCCGTCTATCTCGTCGAACGCCTCGGAGAGGACCGGGTTGCGCTCGGTTCCGACTTCGACGGCTGCATAGCGCCGCAGGAATTGAGCGACGTTACCGGATTGCCGCGGTTGTTTGAAACCTTGAGCGCACGCGGCTTCAACAGCGCGGCGCTTGAAAAAATAGCCTACAAGAACTGGATTTCTGCCCTGGAAAAAGCGGCCGCCTAGCGCTTTAGGAGAGCAGCCCACGGAAACGGGAGATTTCCGGGATTTCTCAAGCTCGCATTTTTGTTACCGGATCTATCAAATTCGCGATTGCAAAATCTGAGTAGCCGTTCATATTTAAATTCATTCTAAATTATGTGGCCGACCCAATAGCTTTTCAGGCAATGTGAAAAGTCCGTGTGAAACTGGTTTCAACCATTTCAATGAACAAGACGCGCGGACAAATCTCAAAAAATGATGGGCGGCTGCGGAAGACTGGTATGCCCCATCGGCCAGTTTCCTGCCATTGGTAGCGGATCTGGCGACACGAAGCACATCTGGGCCGGCTTTGTCCCGGTGATGACTTGCGAACGCGATGTGGCCGCACCGGTCCGGAGCCATTGGTGGGGGCAACGGCGTGAATATTCAAGTTGCTGCAGGCAAAGAGTCGCAAGCAAAAGAGGTTTCGGGCGACAAGCGCACGCGAAAGTCCGAGTCCGTCTTTCTGGACCTCAAGCGGCAGATTTTCACCGGTGCGCTGACATCCGACAGCCCGATAACGGAACAATCCCTGGCGCAAGAGTACGCCTGTTCACAAAGTACAATTCGTGAAGCGCTCATGGCTCTTCAGGAATACGGTCTTGTCGTTCGCAGGGGTTACCAGGGCACGTTTGTAACGCAGACCAGCAATACTGAGGCCGTTATCCTGCTGCGCCTGCGTCTCAATATTGAAACGGCAGTCATTGAACAAGTGATCGACAAGATGACTGCCTCCGTCATGGAAGAGCTGCGTTCGCTTGCAGAAGACTATGAAGTGGCGCGCTTGAGACGCGACAAATTGATGATATCGCAGTCTGATGTTGCCTTTCACATGGCATTGCTGCGTGTCGCCGACATGCCGATCCTGGAACCGGTGCTGATGCGCACCCTGCTGCATCTGCACTTGTTCATCGTCACAAGTCATCGCAACAACATGGTTTGGTCCACCCACATTGAAGCCTCACACGAGGCTCTTCTTGACGCGATCGAAAGCGGTGACAAGACAGCGGCCAATCGGCTTGTGATTGAACATGCCACTGCAAACTCGATCGAGGTCAAAACGGAAATCCGTGAAGAGGTCTTTGCGAAGATCTGAGCAGCGCGCCCTGATGGACCGCCGAGAACTCAACAAAGTCAGGCAGTTTCCATCATCTGCTGTTGCGTCAGCATGGCAGCGCCGATCAGCTCCTTGGTGTAGTCGCACTTGGGCGCTTCAAAGATCGCGTCCGCCGTCCCGGCTTCCACAACCTTGCCGCTTTGCATGACCATGACCGTATCGGACAAGGCCCGGACGACTGCCAGATCGTGCGAGATAAACAGGTAAGTGAGGTCGTAGGCCTTCTGCAAATCCCGCAACAGCTCAACGACCTGTTTCTGGATCGTGCGGTCAAGCGCCGATGTCGGTTCGTCAAGCACCACGAGTTCCGGTTTCAGGACCATGGTCCGTGCGATGGCGATGCGCTGACGCTGACCGCCGGAGAATTCGTGTGGATAGCGATTGCGCATGACCGGGTCCAGAGACACTTCCTCCAGAGCCTGGCAGGCACGCGCGTCCCTGTCCTTTGCAGTCAATGACGGTTCATGAACCAACAAGCCTTCGGAGATGATCTGCCCGACTGTCATGCGCGGGCTCAAAGATCCGAAGGGATCCTGGAATATGAGCTGCATGTCCTTGCGCAGAGCGCGCATCGCTGCCTTGTCCATTCCGGAAATCTGCTGGCCCTGAAAGACAACCCGGCCTCCGGCAGGCAGCAGGTTCAAAATTGCGCGGCCAAGCGTCGACTTGCCCGAGCCGCTTTCGCCGACAATGCCGAGCGTCTGCCCCCGCCGCAGGGAGAAGCTGATATCGTCAACCGCGCGCAGAATGTGCTTGGGCTGAAGGAACCCAGAATCGAGTTCGAACTCCACTTCCACCTTCTGCGCTTCCAGTAGAACGGGCGTGGTGTCCGGAACCGGGGGTTTGTGCCCTGTCGGTTCAGCGTCCAGCAGCATTTTCGTGTAGGGATGCTCGGGCTGTGAGAAGATCTGACGGGTCTCGCCGCTCTCCACGACTTCCCCCATCTTCATGACGTAGACGCGATCGGAGATCCGGCGAACGATGCCGAGATCGTGGGTGATAAAGATCACCGCCATACCGAGCCGCTTCTGCAGGTCACGAAGAAGATCGAGGATTTGCGCCTGTGTGGTCACGTCCAGCGCTGTGGTCGGCTCATCCGCGATCAGAACATCCGGATCGTTGGCAAGGGCCATGGCGATCATCACGCGCTGACGCTGCCCCCCGGACAATTCATAGGGATAGGCCTTGATCTTGCGCTCCGGCTCCGGAATGTTCACCAGCTTCAGGAGATCCAGCGCCTTGGCCTTGGCCGCCCTCCACGAGAGACCGCCGTGGACGACCATCGGTTCGGCAAGCTGCCGTCCGATGGTGTAGAGCGGATCGAGCGACGTCATCGGCTCCTGGAAGATCATCGTGATCTTCTTGCCGCGCACGTTGTTCAACTGGCTAATCGGCAGTCCGAGGATGTTCCGCCCTTCGTAGATTACTTCGCCTTGCGTGCGCCCGTTTGACGCCAGAAGTCCCATTGCCGCCATCATGGTCTGGCTCTTGCCGGAGCCGCTCTCGCCCACGATGGCGACCGTCTCGCCGGCTTCCACGTGAACATCAACGCCGCGCACGGCATTGACGGTGCCGGTGGCGGTTTCGAAATCGACCTTCAGATCCTTGATGGAGAGGACGGTCTTGTTGTTTTCCGTTGTCATTGTCATCTCCTCACCTGTCCTTCGGATCCAGCGCATCGCGCAGTCCGTCGCCGATAAAGTTCAGTGCGAACAGCGTCGATGTCAGGAAGATCGACGGGAAGATGAGCATCCAGGCAGCGCCCTGAAGGTTCCGTGCGCCTTCTGAAATAAGGACGCCCCAGCTTGTCATCGGTTCCTGGATGCCGAGCCCCAGGAAGGACAGGAAGCTCTCCAGCAGGATGACCTTTGGCACAAGCAGTGTCATGTAGACAACGACCGGACCGAGCGTATTCGGGATGACATGACGTTTCAGGATGCCACCGTCGGCAACACCCATCGCCTCGGCGGCCTGAACGTATTCCTGACGTTTGATGGTCAGTGTCTGGCCACGCACGATACGGGCCATATCGAGCCATTCAACCGCCCCAACGGCAATGAACATCAAGATGAAGTTCCGGCCGAAAAACACCACAAGCATGATGACGAAGAAAATGAAGGGCAGCGAATAGAGAATGTCGACGACCCGCATCATCATCTGGTCGACCCGCCCACCGAGATAACCTGAGGTAGCCCCGTAGATCACGCCGATTGAGATCGCAACCACGGTGGCAAGAAGACCAATCGTCAGCGAAATCCGGCCGGCGATGAAGGTCCGGGTCATCATGTCCCGGCCGTTCGCGTCGGTGCCGAAATAAAAGTGCATGAAGTTGATTTGCGCCCGGACGGTCGCGGACTTGTTGTCCGCGGCAAGGTCGATGATCTCGGTATCCTTGAAGAGGTTGCTCCGGTCAAAGTACCGGGACGCCCTGGGATCGATCTCCCGGCTTGACGTCACGTTGGCAACCACCGTGTCGCCGTCACGTTCGTAGCTGTCTACCGTCATGCGGGCGCGCTTGGCGACCGACATGAATGCCGGTTCGACCTGTTCGGGCTTCGGATAGGCCTGCAGGCTGGCCGGTACCTTGACGTAGTCGCGGTAGACCGTGTCGAACTGGTGCGGCGACAGCATCGGTCCGAAAATCGACACCAGTGCAATTGTCACGAGGACGAACATGGAGGCGACGGCGGCCCGGTTGGCGAGCAGTCGGTCGCGGGCGTCGTCCCATAAGGAGCGTCCTTTTGCCGGAACGTCGTTGCTTGTTGCGGTCATTGTCATGGTCTGTCCCTCCTCAATCGTAGCGCACACGCGGATCAAGCAGCGCGTAAAGCAGATCCACGACGAGGTTGAACAGGATGACGAAACAGGCGACGACAACGACGGTGCCCATGACAAGCGTGTAGTCGCGGTTGAGCGCGCCTTGAACGAAATAGCGGCCGATACCGGGGATGCCGAAGATGGTCTCGATCACGACCGACCCGGTCAGCAGCGCCGCCGCCGCAGGCCCGAGATAGGAAACGACCGGCAAGATCGCACCTCTCAATGCATGGACGACAACGACCATGTAACCGGTCAGCCCGTAAGCCCGTGCCGTGCGCACGTGATTGGAGCGAAGCGCTTCGATCATCGAGCCGCGCGTCAGACGCGCGACAACGGCGACCTGCGGCAGTGCAAGCGTCACGACCGGCAGGATAATGTTGACGAACGCCCCTCCGTTCCAGCCCCCCACAGGCAGCCAGCCCAGCCAGACCCCCAGGATCAGCGTCAGGATCGGCGCGACGACAAAATTCGGTATGGTCACACCGAGTGTCGCAGCCGCCATCACCGTGTAATCGGTCGCCTGGTTCTGCCTGAGGGCTGCGACAACTCCAAGGGTGCCGCCCACCACGAGTGCCAGGCACAGCGCCGTCAGACCAAGTTGAATGGAAATGGGCAAACTTGCCGCAAAGAGCTCATTGATCGTGAAGTCCCGGAAATAGAAGCTCGGTCCGAAATCAAGCTGCACGATGCTCTTCAGATAGAGCAGGTACTGGTTCCAGAGCGGCTCGTCGAGATGGTAGATCTTGTTCAGATTCTCCATCACCTTGGCTTCAAGGGGACGTTCCAAATCGAACGGACCGCCTGGCGCGATCCGGATCAGGAAAAACGAGATTGTCACGATCAGAAAGAGGGTCGGGATTGCACTGAGCAATCGACCGAGCACATAGCGGTGCATAGGTTCTGCCCCTGTTGTTGTTGTGCCGGCGGTCTTTTTTAGTGCCGCCTTGCAAAAACCGGCAGGGAGGTCCCTGCCGGTTCTGGTTCTTGGGTTATTCGGAAATGCTCATGAAACGGGTCGGATGGACATTGAGCAGGTTGTTCTCAAAGCCGGAGACCTTGTCGGACACCATGTTCATCGAGCCGTAATACATCAGCGGAATGAACGGCAGGTCACGCATGAACATTTCTTCGGCCTGCTTCAGGATTTCCGAGCGCTTTTCCAGATCGACCGTGGCGGCAGCTTCGTCCATCAACGCGTCGTATTCCGGATTTTCGTAGCGCGCATAGTTGAAGCCGGTGTTGTCGCTTTCAACCATAAACAGGAAGTTCTGCGGGTCGGAGTAGTCGCCGATCCAGCCTGCACGTGCAACGTCGAAGTCCTGGCGGTCGCGAAGCATCGCGTAGTGGGTCTTCGTGTCGGTGTTCAGCATGGACACTTCAACACCGAGCGGCTTCCACATGTCGGCGATCGCGACAGCGGTGTTCTTGTGGTTCTCGGAGGTGTTGTAGTTGATGGTCAGCTTGACCGGATTGTCCGGACCGAAGCCAGCCTTTTCCAGAAGCTCAATCGCCTTTTCTTCGCGATCGATCTGGGACATGTCCATGTAGTCGGCAAAGGCAGGTTCGCCGTAGTTGCCAATACCCGGCGGGACGAAAGAGTATCCGGCCACCATGGTGCCGCCCCAGATTTCGTCAGCAAGGAACTCACGGTCGATCGCCATGGAAAGAGCCTGGCGGACGTCCGGATTGCTCAGCGTCTCGTCTTCGTGGTTCAGGGCATAATAGTAGGTGCCGAGATACGGTGCGACACGGAACTGATCGCCCAGGCTCTCCTTCATGAAGGCGACCTGCTCGGTCGGAGCATCATTGTTGGTGTGAAGCTCACCAGCCTGGAACCGGCGAAGCGCAGCGCCGCGATCTTCGGTCGGATAGTAAAAGACAGTGTCGATCTGGACATTGTCCGCGTCGTGGAAATTCGGGTTCTTGACGGCCTTGACGTGTGCGTTCGGAATGAACTCAGCAAGCGTGTAAGCGCCGTTGGTGACAATGTTCTCCGGCTTCACGAAATCCGTGCCGTGCGCTTCGACAGATGCCGGATGGACAGGCAGTCCGGTCTGGTGTGTCAGCTGCTCAATGAAGTAGGGGGTCGGAGATTCAAGCGTGATTTCCAGCGTTTGGTCATCCAGCGCCTTCACACCGATTTCTTCCGGTGCCAGCTCGCCCTTGTTGACCTTCTCCGCGTTCTTGATCGGATAAAGGATGTTGGCGTATTTCGCGCCGGTTTCCGGTGTCATGATGCGGCGCAGGGAATAAACGAAATCACCGGCAACGACCGGGTCACCATTGGACCACTTGGCATCGTCGCGCAGGTTGAAGGTGTAGACCATGCCGTCTTCGGCAACGTTCCAGTCCTTGGCGACACCCGGGATCACCTTGCCGTCCGCACTGTAGGCGACAAGACCTTCATAGAGATCGCGCAGGATATGCGCTTCGTAAGTCGTCGACGTCTTGTGCTGGTCCAGTGTCTCCGGATCGGCGGTGTTACCCCGGTGGTAGACCACCTCGGCAAATGCGGTCAGTGAAGTAGCAGCCATCAAAGCAGCCGCAAGCGCTGTCACACGCATGGACTTGAACATATCGCTCTCCCCTCATGGGTTTTTGTTGAAGCTATTGAAACGATAGTAGACAAGATTCCACGCTCTTTACGAGCAATCAAGCATCTCCCAACGGCATATTCCAAGCGACGCCGCAAAAAGGCGATGTTTTTGCGGCTACCGCCAGAAAAAAGGAAGGATATTTCCCCGGATCGCTATTTCGTCAAATAATCCGATTGCCGGGCACGAAACAAAATTTCAATCCTATCGGCAAAAACGATACTTTCCGCTGTAGGCGAGATATGTGCCGGTGTTGGGATTAAAGGATTTGAACTTGCGCGAGCAATAAGCAACCCATTGCGGCGTAAACGGTGGCAGTCCGGTCTTGGTATATGGCACGCGCTGGGGTCCACGGGCGTAGGCGCGCGGCGCCACATAACGCCGTGGAGCAACATAGCGCCGAGGCGCGACATAGACGCGCGACCGGTAAGGATAAGCCCGACGGTCATATGGGTGATAATAATATGGAGCGCCATACGGACGATATGGGGGGCCATAGAAGCCGCGCCCGCCGTAATAGAAACCGCCGCGATATCCGCGCGTACCGAACGCAAAACCGATACCGCTGCCGCCGAAATAGAAACTGTCGGCTTCCGCCGTGTCCGACGTTGCCAGGCTCGTCAGGCCTGTCCCGGCGACACACAGGGCAAGCGCAAGACCGCAGGATCTCACAATCCTGAGGACTTTCCCGGCTTTGACGGGACCCTTGATCAGATCAAACATCTTTAGTCTCCTGCCGGCTTTTCAGCCGGCGATTTGATGATCGGCCCCTGACCACAGGAAGATCATAGCGCAAATCCGGAGAAAAATCCGGCTGAAAACGATCAAAAATCTGCGCGCCCTTTTTCCAGCGCCGCTTTGACGCTTGCGCGGGTGCTACGGGACCAGTAAACCGGGCGCCGTTCTTTCGACCACCAGACAGGTTGCCATGGCCCCGCCCCTGCTGACTCTTCGCGACGTCCATCTGACCTTCGGCGGCACGCCGCTCCTGACGGGTGCCGAGCTGTCCGTTTCAGAAGGCGAGCGTCTGTGTCTTGTCGGCCGCAACGGTTCGGGCAAGTCCACTCTTTTGAAGATTGCCGCCGGACAGATCGAAATGGACAGTGGTGAA
>Ga0207422_1001181_pt1 | contig 57880 bp, 40 predicted proteins | sample MarCyaLeptolynsp_FD_187757 | JGI IMG/M metagenome (GOLD analysis project Ga0207422, IMG submission 187757) | Marine cyanobacterial communities from Panama - species 1 Leptolyngbya sp. (SPAdes) | ecosystem: Environmental > Aquatic > Marine > Unclassified | place: Panama: Panama City | collected... | reverse complement strand
TTCGAAGTTATCCAGGCAGATATCCAAGCATCTGATATTGATCTTGGTATTATAAATCCATGGCTCAGGGCTGGGCTACACTCTTTTATGAGTATAAGCTTACTCTGGTTAATGATCTTACACTTTCTCCTCGTATTGGTCTGGGGTATGGTCAGGCAGGACCAATGGGTTTTGCTCGTGCTCTCCTAAGATATGATCTAATAAACGGTATTGGTATCAGAGTCGGAGCTGAATATAGAGGACTTGGTTATACTTCTGCTGGTTATAGGGCTCCGGTGACATTCTTTGGTTCATCTGCCTTTATCTATGGCATTGATTTTTCCCTATAAACCAATTTAGATAGCTATATCTCGCTCAATTTTATTGACGTGAAAATTTAAAAATGAAGGCGCTAAGATATAACCTTAGTGCTAGTGGTATTCATTGTTTGCAGCTTATATAGTTAATTACTGCTACCAAAAGTGTTAAAAAAAACTAACAATGCCTTAAAAATTTGTATATTTGGGACTTGAAAAATGTAACCAAATTCTATTTCGATGTGACTATCTAATAGGATACGCTTCCGACTAAGACATAGTTTCAAAATAATATTCAATTGGAGCCAATCCATGAAAAAATTTTGTATACAGCTTCTCTTCTTTACTCTTATGATGCCAATTACTATGCTGGCAGGTACAAAGGGTACTTTGAGAGGTAAGGTAACAATGAAAGGTGAACCAGCTTTCCCGGTGACTGTCTTTATTGACGGTACTAACTTAGGTGCAAACACAAAGTTAGACGGCTCCTACCTAATTACTAACATTGATGCTGGTACCTATACTGTGACCGCAAAAGGTGTTGAATATAATGATACAAAAGTAGCCAACGTAGTTATCCGAGCTGATAAGACTACCACTATTGATATCGCTATGCGCACGGATATTGAATCAGAGACTGTAACTATCGTTGCTCAGAAGATTGTAGATAATGAGCAAATAGGATCGATGACTGAGATAACTAATGAAGAGATGCAGCGTGTCCCAGTCTCAAATAACTTTGCGATGCTTAATCTGTCTCGTGGTGTACAGCAGACAGGTGCTGGTTTCCAAATCAGAGGATCACGATCCAATGAGTCATTAGTACAGCTAGATGGTAGGGATATTGGTGACCAATTTACTGGCGACCTTGGGGGCGCTGGATCTGCATATTTCCCTCAATCGTCAGCCTTGGCAACATCTTCAATGCAGGTAATACAGGGAGGCCAGAGTGCTGAATATGGTAATAATATGGGTGGTGTTGTAAATACGGTTTCGAAAGTTGGTAATACAGAGTTTTATGAAGGCTTTATTAGTTACCGTACCGATGCTCCATTTCTTTTTGGATCTCAAGATAATGGTTTGTCTATTGTAAGAGATGGTAATAAGCTTGGATTTGTAGATACACCTGATGGTAAACAACTTCAAGGAGCTAACTCAAACAGAATAGAAGCTGGTTTTGGTGGTCCGCTTCCTTTCTTGGAAAGATCTACATTTTATGTAAGTACTAATAATCTGTTCGAAGAGTTTAGAAGTAATAGCTTTGAGATATATGATCCTGCGGGTAATAATCTAGGTCAATTGGAAGGAAATCAATCTTGGGTAAAAAATATCACACCAAGGATGCGATTTGGGATCACAGATGCATTAGAGATAAGAGTTGGTGCTACTTATGGTATGACTAACCTTGAGTCAAATACTCAGGCTTGGTATTACGCTCAAAGTGAAGGCCTCAACCCAGATGGCTCGCTTAATGGCGTGCCTGAGTGGTTGGCTAAACAAAATGTAACTAACACAATTTTTACAGATGCATGGGTTCGAATTAATTATCTGATTGATAATAGCCAATATTTTGATATAACAATTGGTGCCAGCTCGAACGATACATACTCAGGTAGAAGAGCTGACCCAACTAATCCTGATCCGGGTTATTTCTCAGGTTTTGAGATATTGGAGCCGGTAGATAATGTTAACATAGTACAGGGTGAAGTCTTTGATGTTGGTGAGCGAACACCAATAGGTACTGATGGAGGGCCGAACAGGCTAATTGATTTCTACGAACTATCTGAAAAAACAAATCAAGTATACTCTGATGGTTTGATCAATGGTACCTTACCAGCAGTGAATCCTATCTCAGGATATATTGAAGGGCCAGGTAATACTTCATCTACTGATAATCCTTATGGTTTGCCGAACAGGTTTATTGAACATGGATCTCAAGGCTTTTCATTCAGAGATGGCGATTACTATGAAATTAAAGGTAATTATACCAACTTCTTTGAAACTGATAGTTTCCGCCATAATCTAAAAGCGGGTTTCGAGTTTAGATATAATGTAATGCACCGTCTGAATGTAAGTTCACCTTGGACAGCTAATAGTGCATTTGACATGTATACGGATCAGTGGGGTGGTAATATATATATCGGTCCTCAACCTATTGACCAGGACTTAGGTATATTTGCAGATGTTTCAGATGATCTTGAAAAACCGTTCAATCCTTATAGGCTTGCAGCTTATGTACAGGATCAGATCTCATATATGGGTATTATCTTTACACCTGGTCTTCGGTTTGATCTATTTGATCCGCAATCAAAATACAGAACATATTCCGAGCAACCTCTCAGATTCCGTTCGATAGTTTATCTTGATAGTACTGAGCACTTTCAGGATGCGGCTGCTAAGACTATGATTTCACCTCGGATCAATATTGCTTACCCACTGACAGATGCTTCTAATATATCACTTAACTATGGTGTATATTATCAAATGCCGCAGCTTGTGTGGATGTATGATGGGTTTAATAGAGCCGATCTGAATCAGGCAGGAGGTAGCCCGCTAGTTGGTAATCCTAATCTTGAACCTCAGAGAACAAATACCTTTGAGGTCTCTTATAATAATCAGTTAACCAGAGATTTTGCATTTACTGCCACAACCTATTATAAGGATATATATAATCAATTAGGGATAGTTTTCATCCCAGCGACCCCCACTCCTGTAGAGCAAACAGAGATTGCTGAATATGGTGTGAATCAAGGTCTTGAACTTGAAATAAGAAAATTACCGATAGATGATATATTAGGTCTTAGAATTAACTATACATTTGCTTCGATCAGAGGAACTTCTGATGGAATCACTTCTAATAGAGGTAAAGAGAGAGATATATATACTCAGGAATTCCCTTTCCCACAAAGTGACTATCCACTAGCAAGGGATGTAAGACACAGGGTCAATGCTATTATTGATTTTGTCTGGGGAGATGAAGAAGGGCCAACAATTGCTGGTATTCCTATCCTTGAAAACTCTTCAATCAACTTTACAGGTATCTATTCATCTGGCTCGCCATATACCAGAACTGATGTCGATGGTCAGCCGATTGGTGAGATAAATGCTGAGAGAAACCCTGATTTTTGGACTGTTAATTCCCGTATCCAAAAAGGAATAATGCTGAAAGATTTATTTGGTGAAGCAATGGGTAATAGTCTTATGAATGTATATGTAGATATTACCAATCTGCTCGATCGAAATGCCCCTATTGCATTTAATTCCGCAACGGGTGATCCAGTGGACAATGGAGTACTTCTGGAAACAAGAATTGGACAATTCCCGGAAGGGCCTTTTTATGCTTCCTCTGTCCCAGGTATATCAAGAAGTCGCGCTACTTCACAATACGATGATTTTGGTAATAGGATCTATAATGCAAATGCAGATAAAGATGGTAATCAGATAGTAACTCAGCAAGAACTATATGATGCATTTGTTGATTACGCTGAAGATATCCTCGGATTCCGAGGTAACTTCCAGAGACCGCGCCAAGTATTTGTTGGCGTTAATATCCAGTTTTAAGAAAGAAAGCTAGTAAGGATTAATTATGAAAGAAATATTCAGCATCAAGTCGATTCTGCTTTTTATTCTCGCCGCGTCCAGTGTATCAGTATTCGCTGATATCCAAAAGGACCCTGAGACCCTAAAAAGGATAGAAGCGGATGAGAAACAGAGGGAAATATATGGTGTCTATGATATACAGGATAACACTGTATCAAACATCGAGTTCCCGACTACTAATTATGGGCTTTTTGGGTATGATGTACCGAATAGAGTCGGTGGAGGAAACTGGCCTCGGGGCACTCCCAATCAATATATATTTGGTGGTGGATGCTGGCTGGGAGCGCGAAAGTTCCCAACGGAGAGACGTTCGTATAAAGTTTTTTATGCCTATGACGAAGATGGCGAGACAATAGATACTACTTTCTTTGTTCCTGACAGGGATAGTATGGGTAAGTATTGTGCTGTAACATATAATCCTAGGAATGCACGTTCATTTATGGTGCCGGGGAACGTAATCGATGGTCTGGGTGTAGATCCTAACCAGGCCCGTAAATACCGTACATATTTTTCTACAGACTTCAATCAACAAGGTGAACCATTTGTAGCTACAGATGGACCTAATTGGCCAATTTGGGATACTTCGGATGACCCTGAAGACACACTTAAGTATTCGAGATACTTTGGTTTCTATGTTGATGATGTTCAACAAAGAGATATGAATAACTTCCCTAGGGGACCTGCATATATTTCGGGTGAAGATATTTTTGCTACATTTAAGGATACCGACCTTACGGCTCATGATCTTGGTGTTGCTGCTGCCGGTCTGGGTTATCCTTTATATCTTCAGACTGAGATAACAATCTATTCATGGGGATTCGGTAGATATCAAGACTTTATTTTTGTCAAGTATAATTTCGTAAATGTCTCTGAGTATAGAAGAGATGGTCTGCCAGCGGATACATTATATGACTGCTATATGGCTCCTATTATGGATGTCGATGTTGCTCGCCGACCTTTTACTGCAGCTGGAGCGGCAAATGACAGGGTACGTTATTATGGAGGCTCTCCGGGTGAAGATTCAACATATAATTTAGCTTTCCAATGGACAGATGGAGATAGGGGAGAGCAAGGATTTGGTTTTGGTTATTTAGGATTTGACTTCTTGGAGTCACCAGCTACAATTACTAGAACAAGAATGCAGATTAACCCGATCTTAAATGATCAGGGGCAAGAAATTGGTAAAGATACAGTCTTTGAAGTAATTGACAGGCCAGAAAACAATATGGTTAGAAAGGATAGACCTTTCTATCCTAACTCGGAACAGTTAGGGCTGGAAACATTCCAAAACTGGAATATTGATGAAGATAGAAGAACTGATGAAGCAAGATATAACTTCCTTTCCGAAGGACTCCTTGAGACTGATAATGGACCTGGTGATAAACGATTTATGATGGTGACTGGTCCTTTTAATATGAGACCAGGTGATTCAGTACGGGTAGTGGTTGGTATTTGCCTGGCAAACACTTGCCTTGGTTCAGAAGCTACCGGGGAGACCGAAGATATATGTGAGCTGGTTGCTCTTGACGAGTTCATGCAATCTGTATATGATAATAACTTCCGTGCGCCTCTTCCTCCAGACCAATCTAGGATGTATGATGTCGCAACTGTAGGTGTTGATACAGTTTATGATGATGATGGAAACCCTATTCTTAATGAGACTTCTCGTGGCTATAATAATGCGGCGAAAATCACTTGGGATGCAACTGCAGAGCTTTCGGAAGATGATGAAGAACAAGGGCTTGACTTCTTGGGCTATAGGATTTATAGAGCCAGAAGAACAGATCTGGATACTTTCTCGCTTTCCCTTATAGAACCAGGTGATCAGGGATACACTTCGGGTGCTGGGCTTCAGGGCTGGAAGCAAATTGCGCAATATGAGTTACCTCTTCCTTTTGCTAAGTCACAGGTACATACTGTGGCTAATGGTGATCCTAGTGCCTTTTCATTTCAGGATTCGTTAAGAATAGTAGGTCCTTATAGAGATGCTGTTACAGGTAAGGTTGATAGAAATAAAGTTGTTGTAATGCGTTTCCCAACTCGTTCTTATCAGGTACCGATGGGGCAGCAAATGATGAATAATGAGGATTATATTCCTCAAATCTTTGCCATGGACTCGACCAGTAATCCTTGGTTCCCTCTTTTCAATGATATGGGTGGTCCTGATGTATTTGGTTCTTCTCTTGAACCTACAGATATATTGGATCCAATTTCTGATAGAGACGAGCCTATAATGAGAGATGCTTTATTGGGATATGTAGACTTTAAAACTTCTGTAGTAAGGTTTAATCCTCTATATTTTAAACCAGTAACTCAAAAGCTTAAAAAGGAGCAGGTTGACTCACTTCCTGATGATGGTATAGTTTACTTTACAGTTAAGACTGATTCTATCTGGTATGATAGAGATGCTGATAATATCCGCCACTATGATACAACTGAAGTAACTGAAAATGATTTCTGGGATGAGAAGTTGATTGATATTATCGATGGTAATGGAGATACAACTTTTAAGTATATTGTTTTCAGAAGGGTTATTTATGATCAACTTACAAGTGATATTAAATATATCTTTGACCCTGCTTCTATTAAAGAAGAAGTAGAAGTAGAAGAGATTACAGAAACAGATTCAATCTATGTACCTGATGAGGATAGATGGATTTATTATGAAAAAGTAATCGAAGTGATCACTACGCCAACTGGAGACTATACGTTACTATCAAGATATCCGCTAGATGATAGTGAGATTGGTAATGTGATGAAATTTGCCAATTTTGATCAAATACAAGAAACTCTCGATACGATATATAGTGCTTTGGAAAAAGGGTCTTCTGCTGCTGAGTTGAATTTCCCGAATTTCTCCGGATCTGATATTGTCAAGGAAAGAGTTATAACGCCATATATGGATCAGATAACCAATGGAAGAACCTTTTATGATATTGGTGATGATGATGGTGATAATCAGATTGATTTGAGTGATGATGTACGAAAAACAGAGAAGCTGATCAATCAGGTACCTTATTACTATAGAGTCTTAGCATATGACGAAGGTGATGTTAATACAGGTTCACAGAGAAAACTTAACTCAGGTAAGCAAGTTGGTAGTCCTAATGTTGTTGAAGTAATACCTAAGCCAGCTTCTACTGGTGAGAAATTGAGCTTCGATATTGTTGAAGCTGATAGTAATTTACTTGGTAGCTTAAATAGTTTTGATCTTTTTGCTGTCGATGCAGACAGAGCTCAACAACTCTTTGCTGGAGATACGTTACAAGTAACTTTTGCTAAAGTTCCTCAATTGAATACAGTTCAATACACTAACGGTAGAAATCAGGTCACTGAAAGAGAATATGGGTTATATCAGACATCCATAACTATTGATAATCTCTCTAAGGATGAGCAATTATATAATTCAGCTTTCTATTTTGAAGGTGAATTAGGTGAGTTTAATAACTTTAACCTGCCAACTGAAAACACCTTTTCACTTGTACTAGCAGATACAACTATAATTGAAACTGATGTATCTACAGGTGATACAACGAATAGAGATGATATAGGTACTCCGAGATCTAATCAGACTATTATCAAAGGCGGTCAGTTCTCCACAGGTAACTTCCGTGACAAACGATATGTTTATACCAACGGATGGAACTCGACTGCTGAAGGTACATTGAGTTTTGAGTTCAATTACTATCTGTTACAAAGAGGTGGAATGTTCAGGCCAGATTCATTAATTGATATTGTATCTGATGACCAGATCTCCACAAGAATTCGCCCATGGGATATAAGTGCAGATGCAACTCAGGCTGACCCAAGGGTTATCAATACTACTCAAATTGTTGGTGAGGATGCTTCGGGAGTTTTCCCTGCGACAACCGCAACATTTGATTCTGTAGAGACAATGATTTCTTTTGCTAGGTCTGCTAATAACCTGCCTGTCTATGCTACATTTAACAATGGTCCTGGTGAATATCGAATGATACTTGGACCTGAGCAAACAATGCAGTATGATTTCGCATATGGTGTTGGTGATGTTACTACAAAGACTTTCAATATACCTTATCATGATGTCCAGATAGTTAATGAGACAAACTATATGAGACCTGATGGAGAAAGAGGTGATTCAGTTATTGTGAATATGGCTCTACCAATGGAACATATTGAATTACCAGTCAATGTGGTTGGTGAGTTCCAGGATCCGGAGAATGATGAAATAGGCACCGAATACCCTTCACCAATCAATCTCTATGAGAATGGTATTGATCCTAAGACCTATGTTGGGAACTATAATATCACAAGCTATGGTTTCCATGATGTCAGGACAAAAAGTGTTAATCCACTGTTCATAGCTAGAAAGTTTGTTCTTCCAGGCGATCCGGAATTGGCTGAGTCCATCAATAATTCTTATACCGGGTTACAAGGTAAGTATCTGAAAAGTGCTGTAAGTACTGATGGCCAGGATACAATTGACTTTGTGAATATGATAAATATTGCTGGTGTTAACTTCTATTCTGATTATGCGAATATTGGAAGATTCCAAGTTGGTAATGAGCAGTTTAGAAGACCTATTGCTCAGACAAGAGATACTATACTCAAAACAGAATTCGATCCAAATGCACCTAATCAAGTGTATTCTTCTGTGACTGAAGATGAAACAGGCACTTATTATATTGTGCAGGGCCTTAAAGTATTTGGAAATGATTTGAGTGAAAACGATGAAATTGTATTCAAAACCAAAGGTGGTGTGTTAGGGCTTCCATATGATAGTGCTACTGTTACTTATGTAGTTCGAGGAGGTGATCCTGGTGATGATCCAATGGCTCCTTCAGGGTATACGGATAATATGCTTGAAGAAGTAAATGTTGTTCCTAATCCATACTACCTTACCCATCAGGCTCAACGCTCTCCATATGATGCAAAAATATATTTCAATAAGTTACCGCCAATTTGTACAATTGAAATATATACAGCGACTGGTGACTTAGTTAGAAAGTTGGAGCATAATGAGTATTCTGCTGAAGCGAATAGAGAATCAGTTGAAGTATGGGATTTATTGACAGATAGTGGATTGAGGGTTCAGAGTCAAAGCCTGGTAGCCAGGATTTACACTCCGGATGGGGCTGAGACACTCAAAACCTTCTCGCTTGTTGTTGGTAGTTTCAGGATAGTTCAAGATTAATAAAGAACCGGCAAAAGAGAGAGAGATTAACAATCTCTCTGGATGCCATAAGGAGTTTAAATATAATGAAGAGAATTCTAAGCTTTGGATTTGTCGGTTTGCTGTTTGGTGCTGTTAGTGCTCTGGCAGTTGAATCCCAGACTGTACCCCGAGGATCTTCTAATCCAGATGACTTTGTTAAAGTCGGAGGTGCTGGTAGTGGCTTTTTGAAGATCGGTATTGGTGCTAGGGGAGCCGCGATGGGTGGGGCCCATGGTGCACTGGTAAATGATCTTTCTGCTATACACTGGAATCCAGCTGGTGTTGCGCAAGTGAATGGTGTTTCGGCTTACGCTTCTACATCACCTTACTTTGCTGACTTTGCCCAAAATTTTGCTGCTATGTCATATGCAATCAATGACCAATTTGTAATTGCAGGACATTTTAATACCTTCGGGGCTACAGGTATTCCTATTACGACATTACTGGATGATCAAGGTACAGGTGCTACTTATGATATAGCTGATATGTCATTTGGAGTAACATTTGCTGGTTATCTTACTGAACAATTTGCTTTTGGTATCACAAGTAAATTTGTACGGAATGCTTTTGCCACTCTTGGTGCAACTAATGTGGCTTTTGATGTGGGTACTCAATATGATACTGAGCTCTATGGTCTCAAGATTGGTTTTTCTATCCATAATCTTGGTGGTCAAATGCAGTATACTGGTAGCGATCTTGCTACGACTGATGAGATCATTATAGGTGACTTTAGAGCGCCCATTGATGCAGAATATCTTACTTACCCGTACTCAATGCCATTAACTTTCAGAGCTGGTGTTGGTGCTGAGGTATGGAGAGATGATGTCCATGCTTTAAGTGCTGAAGCTGACTTTATAACATTTGCTGATACTCCCGAGCAAGCAGCATTTGGAGCAGAATATGCTTATGATGACTTATTCTTTTTGAGAACAGGATACTTGCTTAATCATGATCAATTAGGTTTCTCATGGGGAGTTGGCTTTAATTATGCGACTGGTAATTTTGATGCTGGTCTCGATTATAGCATGGATATGACTGATAATTTAGGCCTGATACACAGGTTAAATGTAGATATCTTGCTTGATAACTAATTTTATTAAGCAACTATAAGATATATTAGCCGTCTAGTGAAATTAGGCGGCTTTTTTTATGCAAGTAATTCTGTTAAATATTGTTTTCCTACTTATAATAACTTCCCTACAATCTATGAGGATGGATTATGCTTCGTTTAAGGGGATGAATAAAGAGCATACGCTTACCGAAATTTATTATTCCTTTAGCGATGTAGGACTAAAGTATCTTAGAGATGCTGAAGCAGCCACGGCTGATTATAGTATCCAATTTGAGATTACGGATAATATCTCAACAAAAGATACATTTTTCTGGGCTAAGACATATACAACGTCTTATGATGAAGATGGACTCAGATATCGAAATATAATACTAGGTGTTGAAAAGCTTTATCTCAAACCTGCAAGCTATGATACAAAGATTTCTTTAGTACAGGGAGTTGATGGAAAAGAAACTGTCGTTGATAGTTTTGAGAAGAGGATCAACATTAGAGATTTTTCCCAGTTTGAAAGTAGGGAAAATGTCATGGCATCGGATTATCAAGTTTCATTTGATATTTTGGATATTAAGAGCTCGGTTGTTACCTGGAACCATGAATTTGAAAAGAATGGTTATTATTTCATTCCTTTGCCTACCAAAGAGTTCATAGGGAATATCGCATCAGCTAATTATTATTATGAAGTGTATATTCCAGACGAAACCAATTATAAAAAACTGAAGTTTGAGGAACAGCTCTTAGATAATACTAAGCATCTTATTTCAAGACAGGAAATTGAATCTGAGTCATCCGGTACTATTGCTAGAATAGTTACTATTCCTCTGAGGGATTTAAATACAGGTGTATACTTTATTAAAACAATTGTGAAAGATGAGAAAGGTGATATTCTACTAAATAAGAATCCGGTGAGAATATACCTCTCAAATCCGGATAAACCAGCTACTCAAACTGTTCCATTCTATGAGTCACTTTCATTTGAGAAATCAATCTTCAGAACAATGGACGAAGAAGAGGTTGAAACCGAATTTGATAAAATTAACTATATTATAACTGATTTTGAAAGAAGCCAGTACAAGCAGCTGACTGGTGTTGAAGCTAAGCAGAGAGCACTATTTGCAATGTATTCTGTAAGAGATAATGATACTACTACTACTTTTAATGAGTTCCTTGATGAGTATATGAGCAGGGCTGAATTTGCTGATATACATTTTAGCTATGGTAGCTTCAAAGAAGGTTGGCGTACTGAAAGAGGTAGAGTATTAATGACTTATGGGATTCCGGAACAAAGACAGCAATTTTTCAGAGTTGGTGAGAAAAACCCTGCTGAAATTTGGTTTTATCCAAACCATCAAGGTGGAGTTGAATTTTTCTTTGTTGACAATGTTGGTATAGGTAACTTCGTTTTAGTTCATTCTACCGCTATGAATGAGCTTAGAAATCCTAGATGGATTGAGATGTATGATCCGGCTTTAGATGATACTGACCTAAGACGTTACCAGAATTCGTCTAGAAATTATCAGGGCAATTAAATAGCCTTTGAGAAATGCAAGACCTAGTTAAATTGTTTACACTTATTCTACTTCTTTCATATAAAGGCTATCTAAGATTGATGTCATGGGAGAGGGTAGCTAAGTCAGGAAGAAGAGTTGGCCGGCTAATGGCTTACTTGAATAAAAATAGATTTAAAGTTACTTATGACAATATAAGATTAGCTTTTCCTGAACTTGGACATGAAGAAATCAAAAATCTATCCAGAAAGAGTTTTGAAAATCTTGGAATTACGATGGCCGAACTCTTGAAGTGTAGTTCGGTTACCAAAGAAGAGATATTGAAAAGGGTTGAATACTCTGATCCAGATATGATTGCTCGGCTACATGGTAGAGGTAAGGGATTAATTCTTCTGTCCGGACACTATGGAAATTGGGAGTTCTTAGCGCTTACAGCTGGTTTGATACAAAATGAAACAGTTAATGTGATAGTTAAGTATCAAAATAACCGATTTGTAAATGAAAAACTATTGGCAATAAGATCTAAATGGGGTAATAGACTTATTGATATGGGACAGGCAGCTCGCCCAATTCTTAGTATTATCAGAGACAAAGGAATTATTGCTTTATTAGCAGATCAGAGAGCGACACCCGATAAGGATTTATATGTAGAATTTATGGGTAGAGAAGCGGCTACTTATGAGGCTCCTGCTTCACTATCTTTTAAGTACGACATACCTATCGTATTTGGCCTTGCTGAGCGTAACGAGGAAGGAAAATATAAAGTTGTATTAGAAGAAATAGACAGGGCGGGACTGGAGAATTTTGACAAACCAATAGAAGAACTTACCAGAAGACATGTCAAGGCGTTAGAAGATGCTATCAAGAACAGGCCGGAGCTATGGGCATGGCAGCATAACCGTTGGAAACATCCAATTTCGAAAAGAGCTATTTCAACAGAGCAAGTGTTGGACAACAAGTGAAGATAACAGTATATTCAATGAGCTTTATTGGCGATGTACTTATTTCGTTTCGTCTGATTGCAGCTCTCAAGAATTCCTTGCCTGATTCTACGATACAATTTATTACAACACCAGTGATGGCTGATACGGCAGAGGCTGTTGAACAAATTGATGATATCATTGTCTTTGATAAGAAGGGTAAACATAAAGGTAGACAAGGTTATCTTCATATTGTAGATGAAGTCAATCGATTTAGACCTAGTCATTACTTTAATCTCCATCCTGGCTATCGAGCTGCTTTGATTGCTTCAAAGATTATCAATATGCCAAATGGCAATAAGTATAGATATAATAATGCTGCTGGTAATTTTTTATACAAAGGGATAGATATAGTATATGGTAAAGGTCTACATGAAATAGACAGACTGAGAAAGTTCTATAATGAAATATCGCCTCTGGAGTTTAAAGATGATGTAAGAATTTGCTTTACTGAGATGCTACAAGCTAGTATTCACCGTGATTTGGGTATAGATGCTAAAGATAGATCGGGATATATTGTTTTATTTCCGGGTTCAGTATGGGCAACAAAGAAATGGGGTCGAGATAATTATACTCAGCTGGCAAAAAGATTTCTTGATAAAGGGGAAAAAGTATTTATTGCTGGAGGACCAAATGAGAAACTTGAAACAGCCCAGATAGCAGCTGATTCAGGTGCGATAAACCTAGGCGGTTCTTATACTATTCTGGAAACGTTATACATTGTATCATTAGCAAAACAAGTATTTGCGAATGATAGTGCACCAACTCATATGGCTAATCTTACTGGTACGCCTGTCACTACTATTTTCGGTCCTACCCATCCAATGTTTGGATTCTACCCTATAGGTAAGCATGATAGAGTTTTGCATTTAGATCTTAAGTGTTCCCCATGTTCCATCCATGGTACTAATATATGTCCTCTTGGCCATCATAAATGTATGCACGGTATATCAGTAGACATGGTAGCTGATACACTTACTGAGAATATTTAATTCAGATTATAGGCTTTTCATGGTATCTTCTATCAATTAGAATAATAGAATACCAGCTAAGTATCGAGTAACCAATAAAAATAAACCTGCCATCTACATAGGCTCCTACAAATGCATAACCCAGCAATCCTAGCATAGCTGTTAAAGCAATAAGCCAAGCTGAATCATCTTTCCAAGACCATATTTTCATGTTTGCTAATATAATTAGTCCAGGTAGACCAAGAGATAAAATTGGCGATATATAAGCCCTTGCCCTGGTGAGGTTATCTCTTAAGAAGTCAGTACCTGGGCTCCACATGTAGTCGCCACCTTCAAAGAAAGTTTTGAAAAAGGTATAATATAGAAAACCACCACCAATCATTAAAATTGATCTCAGTATAGCATGCCTCTTATTCAACTTACTCAACCAATCACCTGCAATAAAGAATAAATAAAGTATCGTTACTTCTTTTTGTGCTAGAGCAAATGGCAGTAAAACAATTGAAATCCATAAGCCATATTTTCTATATAAATAGATACCTAATGTTACAAAAAAGAGCGACATCGGATCAATATAACCTACACTTCCATAATACATAAAAGGAAAAGAGAATATGATAATATAAATAGCAAGTATAGCCATACCACGGTCTTTACCTGACTTACGAATAAGCTTATAGAGGAGAAATAATGCTATAGCCAATGATGCTATATTAATGAGATTCAAGGCAGTTAGTGGGTGCGTCGGTACTAATGAGGCTAAAAAAGGCTGTAATGGTCTGAATGAGTAAGGAGGATCAACTTGCAGCTCATGAAATTTTGAATCGCTCCTAAAAAATTCAACATAGTCAATATATTGTTCGATATCAAGTGATAAACTCCCTTTTTCAATATCAGGCATTGTTAGGCCATCAATCAAGAGGTCATTACCATTGAATCGTATTGATAATGCAATCAAAAAAACGATTGGGATTAAAAATCGAGTCTGGAATCTATAGGTTCTTTCAAAAAAACCGATAAGCAACCGAATCAGCTTATCAAACTGTGACACCGGCAAGCTCCAAAATCCGGTTATATTGTACCTCAGTAATTGGTACAACTGATAGCCTACTCTGCTTTACAAGTGCTGTATGCTTCAGAATCTCATCAACTTTGAATTCTGAAAGTTGAATTTTGTTAGGGAACTCTCTAACAAATGTAACCAAAGGAGCTACCCATCTGGGATCATCGGTGGTAGGGTCTTGAATTGCTTCAGATTTTACTTCTACTTCACCAACAGCTGCTTTGTCAGAAACACTCATGTAAAAAATGCACCTATCACCAGGCAGCATTTCCTTCAAATTATTACGAGCTTGGTAGTTTCTGACACCATCCCACATGGTTTCTTTTTCTTTTCTCATATCTTCAAAGGAATACGAGTCAGGGTCAGATTTGATTATCCAATATGCCATAACTTCTTAGTAACTGTTAGTCAATTAGTTTCGCAGTGCTTCAGCAGCCCAGTATTCAACAGGTTGTAGAGTATCTGTTTTCATACTATCCAGTATTGAGTATACAAATTGTCCATCTCTCATTATATGGAATTCAGGTAAATCTCTGATTATAATATTATCCATTAGGGGATGCTCAGAACCTTCTTTAGCCATCGAATAAACTCTGATCGATGCTGACGGTATACCAGCACTATCAAGCGCTTTGACAAAAGTGGGGAGAGTTGTTTGGGTATCAAAACAACTACAAGAAGGTTTCACAAAAATCACTACCTCTTCTTGGCCGGAGTCAAACTGTTCCTCCATAGCTTTAACATGCCCCTGGTCTAAAGCATAATCGGTATAAGTGAGCAAAAAATCAGCAAATCCGGGGTCATTCTTCAACTCAGATACTGTTAGTTCGATCGCTTCAGGATTGGTAATATTATCTTCACAAGATAGCAGTGCCATTATTGATACTGAAGCAACAAATATCAATATATATTTCATGTACATCTCAACTAATCTTTAGTTATATATAACAAATATACAAAAAAGCCAGCCAAGAGTTACAACATATGGCTGGCTAAATAAACAACGGAGCTAGTATTCAGAGCTTACCAATACTAGATATAATGTCAGTTATGAGCATTGGCATGAAACCAAGTATTAATATTGCCAAAGCTGAGATATATACTACAGTGCGTCCGCCACCTGACAATGCTGTAACCTCTTCTCCAGTGGGATCTTTGAAATACATCTGGAGTACAAGTCCGATATAAAAATACATTGAAATGATAGAGGAAATTACAGCGACAATTGTTAGCCATGTATATCCTGCATCAATTGCAGCGGTAAATAGATAATACTTACCAAAAAAACCAGCAAAGGGAGGTATACCAGCTAAGGAAAACATAAATAGTCCCATAGCAAATGCCATCATTGGGTTTGTCTTATATAAACCAGCATAGTCAGTAATTTCCTGATTACGATCAGTATCTCTTTCCAAGAGTGCAACAACAATGAAAGCACCTATCTGCATAAAAGTATATGCTGTGATATAATAAACTATGCCGTTCCAACCTGCCGTAGAGTTAGCTACAATACCCATCAAAAGATAACCAGCATGCGCCACAGACGAAAAAGCAAGCATACGCTTGACATTTTTTTGAATTAAGGCCGTTATATTACCTGCAAGCATTGTTAGAGCGGAGAGAGTAGCTATAACTACTTTTGCAGATTCTGAATTAGCAAGTGCTTCAGCAGCACCACTTATTGGCAATACCGAATAAGCTACTATTATAAACGATAATAAAGCTGCTCCTTTACCTGCTGTACTCATAAATGCAGAAACAACAGTTGGCGAACCAGTGTATACATCAGGTGCCCACTGGTGAAAAGGAAATGCTGCAACTTTAAATGCTAATCCAACGATCATCATTCCCACGCCAATTGCAAGGAAGTAATAATTGCTGATATCCCCTGCCATAATAGCAGAAGCAATATCAAGACCTTCTGGTCCTTGTCTTAGATACATAGAACCAGTAGCTCCATAGAGCATTGCCATACCATACAGAAGAAATCCGGTAGAAAATGCGCCTAATAGGAAATACTTGAGAGAAGCTTCAACTGATTTAGGTGTATGTCTGAAATAACCTGCTAGTATATAGAATGTTATTGACATCGTTTCGATACCAATAAACAGAGTTAACAAATGCTGCGAATGGGAAATGATCATCATTCCAGCAACAGCAAATAAGATCAGATTGTAATACTCTGTGGTTTCTTTTTGTTCCAGGGCTAAATAATTTTTAGAAGCCACTACTGTAAAAATAGCTGCGATACAGAACAAGATATCAAAATATGCTCCTATCCCTCCAAACGATACAGTACCGTGTGTAAGTAGAGCAGCAGTATCGGTGTACATAGCATTGATTTCAGCCGTCGGTGTTGTAAGAGTTAGTGCCGATAATATCCCAGCCCCGATAAGACCTAAGAGCGCTATAGTATATCCTAACCGCGTATTTTTTTCATTTATAGCATCAAGTGTTATGCCTACCAGCGCTACAGCCGTTATCCAGATGATGGGAGATAGCAGGAATAATTCAGAGTTCATCGAATATTGTCCGTTTTATTGCTCTTTTGCAGGTTTTTAGTTGTTATTGTTCTATGCCTGTCAGTTCCACACCTTCTTTACCATAGGTGGACTCAATAGATTTCTGTATACTAGGAATCGATGCCGTGGAGGCTTCTGATATCTGTGTAAAGCTTTTCGAGTATACACCTATCCAGACTGCCATAATTACCATTGGTACAAACATTGCCCATTCTCTCGGAGAAATATCAGTTAGAGTTTTGTTTTCTTCGTTATCTACTTCTCCAAACATAACTCTTCGGAACATCCAGAGGAGATAAACTGCTGCAAAGATGACGCCTGAAGCTGCAAAAACTGTATACCAGTAAGAGCCCAACACTTCCGAAGTGAAAGCGCCTTTCAGTGTTAAGAATTCACCAACAAAACCACAGAGGCCTGGTAACCCTACCGAAGCAAACATCGCTATAGCAAAGAAGACAGTGAATTTAGGCATAATCCTGGCTACACCACCATAATCATCAATAAGCCTGGTATGTCTTCTTTCATAAAGCACTCCTACACTTAAGAATAACATACCGGTGGCTACTCCATGTGCAATCATTTGCAATATAGCTCCCTGTACGCCGATAGTTGTCATCGAGAATATTCCGAGTACTATAAAACCCATATGCGAGACTGATGAATAGGCAACGAGTCTCTTCATATCGGGTTGTACCATGGCCACTACTGCTCCATAGATTATACCAATCACTGCTAGTACAGAGATTACACCTGAAAAATATTCAGAAGCCTCAGGAAACATACCCAAATTGAATCGGATCAATCCATAAGTACCCATTTTCAGCAAAACACCAGCTAATATTACAGAACCAGGAGTTGGTGCTTCAGTATGAGCATCTGGGAGCCAAGTATGGAATGGGAAAAGAGGAACCTTAATAAGGAAAGATAATGCAAATCCAAGAAATAACCATTTTTGTATATCCATTGGGATATCTTTAGATATATCTGCTAATTTTCTATAATCAGTTGTAAAGCTGCCCAGAAAATCAGCTGCATAATTTGCAAGCCACACAATTGCTACCAGCATAAAAAGCGAGCCTACAACGGTATAAATAAAAAATTTCACGGAAGCATACATTCTATCCTTACCACCCCACACGCCGATAACAAAGAACATCGGTATTAGTATCACTTCCCAGAAAACATAAAACAAAAACAGATCAAGCGACATGAAAACACCCAGCATACCAAAGTGAAGCAACTGGACCAAGGCATAATATGATTTATCTCTCTGTTTGATTGAATCAAATGAAGAGAGTAGTGCAATTGGCATGATGAAGTTTGTAAGCAATATCATAAGCATTGACATTCCATCAATGCCAATGCGGAAGCCAGCGTCAAACATTGGGATCCAGGTTTTGTCAATGACAAATTGAAACCCTCCATCTCCCATATCAAAGCCCATAAAAAGCATTATTGATATCACAAATGAGACGATGGAGATCCCTAGCGCTGTTTTTTGGATCAGGGCTTTGTTATCCTTTCCCAGTAACATTGTGATAACTGAGCCTGCAAGCGGCAATAGCAGAGTAACTAATAATAGGTTCATGCTTTCGAGTACAGCTTTTGTATTTGTTTCAATTTATAGTCAGTTAGTTTGACCAATTTATAAGTGCGATACCATAAGTATTATGATTATCGCAATTCCGAACATCATAAGGACAGCATAGTTTTGCGCAACACCTGATTGAAGACCTTTGATAAGATTCCCTATGGATCTTACAAGTCCACCTGATCCATTTACTAACCCATCCACAAACTTGACGTCGAATTTTTTCCAAAGAAATCCATTAGAGAATTTAAAAATTGGATCAACAAAACCTTTGTAATAACCTTCGTCCAGATACCACTTATTCAGCAATTTCTGATAAGCCGAAGGATATTTCTTAACAAGGCTTCTTGGAGTTTTCCAATCAGGATTACCATAAAATCTTTTAGCTAAGAATATCGCTATCAATGCAACTATAGTAGATAGCGCCATCAAAAAATATTCAATTGCATGTACTTCATGATGAGCTTCAATACCAAGAAGGCTATCAGCTCGAGCAAAAATTGGTTCAAGATAATGATGAAGAACATTAGGTATCATATCGAATCCTAATGCGTAAGGAACACCGATAAAACCTCCAATAGCCGATAATATGGCCAGAACTACTAAAGGTATAGTCATACTCGCAGGAGATTCATGAGGATGAACGTGTTCAACATCAAATCTTTCTTTACCATGGAAAGTAAGAAAAAGTAGTCTGAACATATAAAAAGCTGTGAAGAAAGCAGCCAGTGCTAATATTGCCCATAGCCACCAGCCACCTAATTCGGAGCTGAATGTAAGCCACAATATTTCATCTTTAGAGAAAAAACCACTAAAAAAAGGTATTCCCGAGATAGCCAAAGTAGCAATCAGAAATGTCTTATAGGTTGTAGGCATGTGTTTCTTAAGACCGCCCATCTTTTTAATATCTTGCTCATGATGCATACCGTGAATTACCGAACCGGCACCTAAGAATAAAAGTCCCTTAAAGAAAGCATGAGTCATTACATGGAATAATGCAGCCGTCCAGGCTCCTACACCTAGCGCTGCAAACATGAATCCAAGCTGAGAAACAGTCGAATAAGCTAAAACTTTTTTGATATCATTTTGTACTAAACCAATGGAAGCAGCTAATAAAGCTGTTATGGCACCAACTATAGCTACAACCATCATAGTGTCAGTAGAAAGCGCAAACAAAGTTGCATTTCTCGCGATAAGAAAAATACCAGCCGTTACCATTGTAGCGGCGTGAATGAGTGCAGATACGGAAGTAGGCCCAGCCATTGCATCCGGTAGCCATCCTGCCAGTGGCAGCTGAGCTGACTTACCTGTACATGCTAAAAAGATCATAAGAGTAATTGCCATCATAAGGCCAGAACCCATAAGCTCATCAGAATAAGCCATTGCAAGGTTTTGTACTCCAAAGTATTCCAAAGTACCGAAATTCATAAAGATCAGAAACATTGCTATTAAAAACCCAAAGTCTCCAATTCTATTTACTATAAATGCTTTGTTTGCTGCATCTCCGGTCCAGGTGATCCTGAATCCATCAAATTTTTGATCGTACCAGAAACCAATCAACAAGTATGAAGCCAGACCAACACCTTCCCAACCAAAAAACGTCAACAGAAAGTTATCTGCTAACACCAGGTTCAGCATCATAAATACAAATAAGTTTAGATAAGCAAAAAACCTATAAAAACTTCTGTCACCATGCATATAGCCCACTGAATAAACATGTATCAGAAACCCAATACCAGTTATAATCATTGTGAACATTATAGAAAGCTGATCTACCTGGTAGGATATTGCAAAATCGACATACCCAGTATCTATCCAGTCGAATAGAGTTACTATATAGGGTTCGGTAGGGGATTCAGCACTAAGCTCCATAAAAGTCATTACAGCGATGATAAAACCACCCAAAACTGTAGAGCTAGTTATGATTCCTATCAGTTTTTCGCTTTTTATATAGCTACCAAATAGGCCTATAACGATGAAACCGATAAGAGGAAGCAGTGGAACCAGATATATTAGTTCGTACATGGTTGATGCAGATTTGTAATTGTTTTGATTACAATTTTCGGTTTGACATTCCTATAAGCACTTAAAATACGAAAAACATATCTACAATCCATTCCAATTGTCCACAATCGTAGCATTACAATAAACTAGCTTATTTCAACTTGGTGTTTGGCAGCAGAATAATAGTACAAGCCAGTTTTGAGGAATATAAAATGAAAGCTATTTTTGTACGATATTTAAATCTATGAAGACTTAATAACCAAACAACTGTGTACCTACATGATACACCTCAATATCAAACAGACGTTATATCGCCTGTCGGCAGTTGATGATGACCAGCCTGATACTCAGGAAGAGTTAGAGATTGCTGAGTTAGACGATACAGGTGTAGACCTACCTGCTAAGGTTATTGTGTTTAATGACGAATGGCATACCTTTGAAGAAGTGATTGCTCAGATAATCAAAGCCACTGGTTGCAATCAAAAAAAAGCTGAGTCGCTAACCTGGGAGATACATTCAAAAGGTAAGGCTATTGTCTACGATGGTGATATGTCAAAATGTGTAAAAGTCTCAGAAATACTTGAAGAGATTGATCTTTCTACTGAGATACAATTGTGACCTAAATCTAACTACATCTTTTGTTAGTATACAGTTATAGTCTTTGGATTTAATGCTGGTGTATTTATTTCAGCTAAGAAGTCCTACTTATATTGTGCTACCATTTATTTGTTTAGTAGTTAGAATAAACTCACCATTTTGAGAAAAGTAAAAATGCAGCACTAGTGAAATAATTTGACCATATTGGCCGTACCCATTTATCAAAGGTATTGCAGATAACTACCTAGTTCGGAAGTCAAGTAGTCACTTATAGTCACTTTTTCGGATTTCATGTGTTATATTAAATGCAATATGAATCAAAAAATCACTAAATGTTAAAGAGGTTACCTCTACCATGAGTAGAATATTAAAGATTTGGGCTTGTGTGGCAGTGTTTCTATCCGCAAGTCTGGTTTATTCACAAGAGCCAGCAGAGCTTATTTCTCCGCTGGATGAAGCGACATGTATTTCAAATAGTTTTCAGTTAGACTGGAACCCCTCTCCAGGTAATGTGAAGTATTCTTTAAAAGTATCGACTAATGCTGATTTGTCTGATCCGATCGTTGATACGACTGGAATATTATCTGATGCAACCTTCTATGATTTCAATGCACCTAATGAAAATACTATATATTATTGGGCCGTTGAGTCTAATTATCAGACTACTCCTCCAATTGATGTAAGGTCGGATACAATTAGTTTCAAGACAACAAAACTACCATTAGAAGTTACAGCTCCAGATAATATGGCTGATTGTCTTTCAAAAGATGTTGATTTTTCTTTTGAAGATATAACAGATGCCTTAGCTTATGTACTTGAAGTAGCTGAAGACCCTAACTTCAATAATATCGAATATACTTCTAATACTATATCCGAGACTACTGTAACGGTTTCTTTATTGAAGAATGATAATACTTATTTCTATAGAGTTGCTTATAGATATAATGATGGTTCAAATGTATGTCAATCCGATTGGAGTCCGACCCGAACACTTGAAACACGATATGCAGCCCCGACTGTTTCTAACCCATCTGATCTAGACGTTGGAGTTCCAAAGTCTCTTGATGTTATGTGGAATATTGTTCAAAATACTACTAGCTACACACTTCAGGTTGATGATGATATGGACTTTTCTAGTGTCCTTGTCGACATGATAACGGCTAATAATAATGAGTTGATAGAATTGCCTGAAGATAATACCAGATACTACCTTCGTCTGAATTCTTCAGATCCTACTTGTACATCAGATTGGTCTGAGACTATTACTTTTCTGACTGCATACGAAGCACCGGAGCCAACGTACCCTATTAATTCAGCTGAATGTGTAAGAATTGAAGATACATTTACCTGGCTTGCAGTGCCGGGAGCACAATCTTATACTGTACAACTTTCTGAGTCATTAGAGTTTGATAATATTGAACTTGAAGTAAAGGATATAGCAGGTACTGAAGCATCAATAATTACTCCTAAGTCGCTAACAAGATATTATTGGAGAGTCCGGGCTGAAGATGCTGATAATTTGAGTGCCTGGTCTGAAGTTCACACTTATGAAACAACATCATTTCCCCCTATTTTGAAGAACCCTGAAGATGGAGATACTGAGGTGCTTCTTAATCCTACCCTGGAATGGGAGTCATTGGATCCCGTTACATTTTATGGAGTACAGGTAGCAGATGATATATCATTTGCAGAATCTTCTATAATCTTTGAAGATATGAGTGTTAATAATGAGACTATGGATATCACTCTTGGAGAATATAATACAGCATATTATTGGAGAGTTAGCGCAACATATAGCGAATGCGAGAGTGGTTGGTCTGATATTTCTACTTTTACAACTGTAAGGGGCTGGCCTGACCTTTTGTTCCCTGCCAATGATTCGACCAATATTTCAACTAACCCTTTGGTAAGATGGGGTGAGGTTAAGGGAGCTGACTTGTATGATTTAGAATTAGCTCAGACAAGTGATTTTACAGGTACAACACTGGTACAACTATATAGTTTGAATTCACTAGCAAATGTTTTTACGGATCTAAATGAGACGACACAATACTTCTGGAGAGTAAGATCAAAAAACCAATATGGGGTAAGTGACTGGTCACCTACATTCAGATTTACCACTGGTTTTGATGATCCTGATGCTGTTGTGTTGATATCACCTCCTGATGCATCGTCCGATTTGGATGTAGATATTGAATTCATTTGGGGTCGTGTTAAGAATGCTGACAATTATGATTTCCACTTATCCTTTAACTCTAGTTTTAGTGATACTGTTAGCATTATTACTATGACGACAGATACAAATTATACTGTTACAGGTCTCCAGAATAACAAAGCATATTATTGGAGAGTACGCTCTAGAAATAATACTGATGTTTCTGAATGGAGTAATTATTTCAGGTTTGGAACAATTGAACTTGCGCCAACTGATGCACCGGTGCTATTATTACCCGAGAATAATGCTATAAATATTAACCTTGTTGCTCAGAAGTTTAGTTGGAGTAAGGTAGAAGATGCAGATCGCTATGAACTACAAATTGCTTATAATGAATCATTTGCTGAGTCCGAATTAAAAGAGAACAGGACTGGGGTAACTGATACTATTTTCTCTGTCTTTGATTTTGAACCGTTGACACTTCATTATTGGAGAGTTCGGGCTAAGAATTCAGGAGGATTAGGCCCTTGGTCCGATGTATCTCAGTTTACGACTGTTGACCCTATTTCTGTAGGTGAAGATTATTCTAGTGAAATAATGCTTGCTCCGAATCCGGTAACTGAAAATGCGTTCTTAACAGTCACGGAAAAAGTTATGGGGATAAGTAAGATTATGATTGTAAGTGTTACTGGGAAAACTTATCCGGTATCGGAATATTCAATGAGTCTTGGAACAATAGAACTACCATTGAAATCTCTTTCACTGCCGATTGGTACATACTATCTTTGGATTGAAGGTGAAGGTTTCCATGCCTCACTTCCTTTCCAGGTTGGTATAGAATAAAATTACCTGTCAATTGTTCTTATTTGGAATAGCTCAGAGTCCCTGGGCTATTCTCTTTTTAAATAAATCAGATAAAGACAAATCAAGTTTCAGAAAATTATGCGCATAACTATGGTCAAGAAAATATTATCCTTCTCTGCAGTACTATTCTTATTTCTTTTCAGTCAAATGATATCTGAAGCATGTACAAACTTCATTATAGCCAAAGGTGCTGGGAAAGATGGTTCATCCTTCCTTACTTATGCTGCAGATGCAGGTGGCTTTATGGAGCCGTTGTTCTTTGTTCCGGCTGGTAAACATGGTCCGGATGAGAAAGTTGATATATATGATTGGGATACTGGGCGGTTTCTTGGCCAGATTGATCAAGCTGCTGAGACATATAAGGTTGTTGGTAATATGAATGAGTATCAACTTGCTATAGGTGAAACAACCTTTACCGGTTTGGATAGTCTTAGAGATACAACGGGCATTATTGACTATGGTTCACTGATCAGGTTAGCTTTGCAGCGGGCTAAGACTGCTCGGGAAGCAATTGATATAATTGATGATCTCACTAGTCGCTATGGATATTATTCTACCGGAGAGTCATTTTCTTTAGTTGATAAAAATGAAGCATGGATTATGGAGTTGCATCCAAAAGGTGTAGACGACAAGGGAATTGTGTGGGCAGCCAGAAGAGTTCCCGAAGGGCATATAGCGGCACATGCAAATCAAGCAAGGATAAGAAATCTTCCGCAAAATGATTCAGGTACATTGTTTTCAAAAGATGTAGAAACATTTGCCAGAAAAAAAGGAATATGGAAAAGTTATCAAGGTAATTTCTCATTTGCTGACACATATAACCCGCTTGATCCTTCCGGAACTTTGTTTTGTGAAGGGAGAGTTTGGAGATTCTATACTCTTGCTGCTCCTTCGATGGAGTTATCGCCTGATTATTGGAGGGCTGTTAAAAACACTGAGCCGTATCCACTTTTTATCAAACCGGACAACAAGATTGGTGTTGAAGATCTGAAGGTATGGATGAGAGATCATTTTGAGGGCACAGATTATGATATGACTGTTGGATTAGCTGCGGGACCTTATGGATGCCCTTACCGATGGAAATCTCTAAGATGGCAGGTTGAGGGTGATACTATTAATAATTATGCTTGGGAAAGACCTATAGCTACTCAGCAGACAGCTTGGTCTATGATAGCTCAGATGCGTTCTGAAATGCCGGATGAAGTTGGTGGAGTTTTCTGGTATGGTGTCGATGCTGCAAGTACATCATGCTATTTACCAATTTATACAACGATAACAGAAGTTCCGAAACCACTTGCAAGTGGTGGAATTGATAGGTTTGACTGGGATACAATGTTTTGGACATTCAATGCTGTAGCTAATAGAAGTTATTTGCAGTTTTCAAGTATCTATCCGGATATTCAAAAAGTGCAGGAATACTTTGAATCTAAATTCCTTGCTTTGCAGCCTGCAATTGAGAAAGCTGCCTTGGATTTGATGAGTACTGATAATAGGCTAGCAGAGCATTTCTTGAATGATTATACTGAGAGTAATATAATCCGTGTACATAGCCGCTGGAAAGATTTGTGGGAGTACATTACAGTGAAATATAATGATGGCTATATGAATGATGTAACAAAAAACAATGGCCGATCTCCTAGTTCGATAGGTTACGATAGTGAATTCTTGAGGCAGGTAATAGAATCTAAACCCGGTTATTATGATTTGAAATGGAAAGAATCGGGGAAAGACCCTAACTAAAATACTAAGGGACGATAATGGATATTTTGGGTGGGCTTGATATTATGATATTTTACTATCTCATTATTGGGATGGTAATTGGTTTTATGTCTTCAACCGTAGGTTTGGGTGGAAGTATTTTAGCAATACTGATTCTACTCTTTGATATGGATAGTGTACTTGATCTTGAGTTCTCTGATTATGAAAAAACCAGGGTTGTTATTGCAAATACAATGGTTACGTTAGTAGCAACCAATATTGCTGTATCGATTCGTAGGAAGTCGAATTTGCTAATGTCAAAGGATATGTTATTTAGCATACTCCTTCCAGCGGTCATTGCGTCTGCTGTGTTTACATGGTTAATAGTGTTTTTTGACATTATTTCAATCTATATGTTTACATTGTTTTTTCTGATGATGATGGCTTATACTAGCTATATCATTTTTACTGACCGTGAGAAAGGATTTGGATCTCAATGTTGGATTGACGGTGTAGAGAATAGATTCAGATTACTAGGCGCAGGTCTTGTCTCAGGGGTCGTATCGGCTACAACCGCTTGTGAACCTTCGCCGATCATTGTGCCTTTGCTTAACAGAAAGTGTAATTTTACTATCCAGAGGGCTCTTGAAGTATTTATTACAGTATTCTATTACATTGCTTTGACTATATCAATTATATATATAGTTTCTGTACCTCAGAATCCTCTTCCTTTTGAAGGTATTTCTTTGGGATATGTTGTACTTTCTAAGGCAGTCCCGATGGCTTTGGGTTCTTTTTTCACAGCTTTTGTCGGTTATGATATCTTTAGAAAAGCAAATCTCAAGTATATTGCCTATATAACAACCTTTATTTTAAGTCTTTTTACTATCAGAGTTTTCTTCATGGATATCATCAAGCCTTTATACTAAACTTCTCATTTAGATTAAGTGAATTTCTTTTTACTAACTACACTGTCAATATAGTATTGAAATACGCGACAGTCTTTTAAACCTTTGTGTATTTAGACTGTCTATCTACTAACTGAAGCTTCAATACTATTATTAATAAAAGGAGTTGACATGAAAAACATCATGATAATGGTGCTAATTACCTTTTCTATTTTTCCGGTTTTTGTTAATGCCAAACAAAGTCCGAAATCTAAACTGGATAAAATGACTTCTGAGCTTGGGCTTTCGGAAGAGCAGCAACAGGAGATTCGATTAATTCACAAGCATTTTGCTGATGAACTAAGGGCATTGCGTAAGGGGGATTTGGAGAGGGATGAGTTTAAGGCAGAATCTGAAAAACTTAAAATCGAGCGTAAGGAAAAAGTTGTTGCAATCTTAACTGTTGAACAAAAGAAACTTGCAGAAGAGAAGAGACTTCTGGGTTATAATAAGAAGAAAGCCAAAATTGAGAAGAAGAAGCAAGTTCATAAATACATGAAAGATAACATGAGTGCTGAAGAGCATGCCGAAGCTATGACTAACAAAATGACTAGTATGTTTGATCTTACAGATGTACAGAAAGAAGCTGTGAGTAAGATTAATAGAAAGTTTGCTTACGAGTATAAACAGCTTTTAGATAGTGGTGAAAATAAGGCTAGTTTCAGAGAGCTCAAAGAGATCCAAAAAGAAGAATTATCAGAGATACTCTCAGATTCGCAGATGAAAAAGATGGATGCGATGGAGTTGAGGAGGAAAGAAATGAGAAATCATAGACACAAGATGCATTTATATGAATCTACTCCCCGCCATGAAGAAGAGTAGACAGCTGTGTATAGACAGTATATTGTTAAAGGACATATCATATCATGATGTGTCCTTTTTTATTTATTAATTTGTATTGAATTATAATGTCATCAGAGAGATGCAATTTGAAACTGTCAGAACTGATAATAAGGCTTGAAAGACCCTTGCGGCCCTCACTTGTGAGGTTGTTCCCGAGATTATCCATCAAAGCATATTCAGGTGGTAAGAAGAAGTTCATGAAGGAGTTTGTCAAATCTCCTCTTACTCAAAACATAAGTATTCCGGATGAGTATAACATTAAGTTGTGGGGTATAAGTTTTGCTTGTCCACTTTTTAATGCTGCTGGTATGTTTAAGAATGGATATGGATATCATCTTGTTTCGGCACAGGGAGCAGGAGCTTTTCTGGCTGGTACAACTACCGCAGTGAGCAGAAAGGGTAATTTGAAGAATGGTATCTTACATCCTTTTGCTCCTTATCCAAGATCTCAGGCTTCTTCTAACTGGATGGGATTACCCAATGAGGGTCATGAGGCAGTTGCGGGAAGACTATCCAGAATTGTTAAGAGGAGTAAATGCCCTATAGGTGCTAGCCTGTCAGCTGATCCTTCCCAGAAAGGGAAAGAAGCTTTGGATGGTTTGCTAAATGGTATCAGACTTTATGAAAAAGCTGGTGTGGATTTCATTGAGATTAACGAAAGCTGTCCGAATGTACCTCATCATGGTAGCGAAACACAAAGTACGGCTGAAGCGGATAAAGGGTTATTGGATAGAGATTTAATTCACAGATTAGAATTTATCCAGAAGTTTTTTATCAATCAAAAGTCTCGAAATTTACCTATCATACTGAAGTTCTCTAATGATATGAACCCTGGATTAGTACCGCATTTGATTGATGTACTGATTGACATGGGTTTTGATGGAGTAAATTTTGGAAACACGTCAGTTGAATACAGTGAAATCAGAAATGAAATTGCTCAGAATGATCTTAAGATTTATGATCATTTCTCAGCTGAGTATGGAGGTGGAATCTCAGGTCTGCCCCTAAGAGTGAGATCATTGAATCTATCACGGTCTGCAGTGAAATATGTCTCGTACAAAGAATTGCCAAAGGAGTTTCATGTTATTCGTACGGGTGGAATATTCGATAGAGTTGATCTTGAGCTTTCAGCTAAGGCAGGAATTGCTCTGAACCAATGGTATACGGGTTATTTTGATGGTTTTGCAAAGTATGGACATAAGGTTTATTCATCAATTTTTAATTAGCTATTTGTCTAAAAAGCCTCTTTTATATTTAAATAGATTCCCATGCCTTCTTCAGTAAATCCAAGGTCTAATCTGGCAGAAAGTCTAGAGGTTTTATCCCAAATAAATCTGCCACCAAATCCTACAGCATATTTTGGAGTCGTTAAGAACAAATTTCCAATACTGTTACCTACATTGCCTATTGCTCCGAAGAGAGCACCTCTAAATCTCCAGAATAGAGGTAATCGATATTCGGATTGCAAAGCATAACTATTTTTATCTCTAAAGCGACCTTCATAATACCCCCGCATTATCATATCTGATCCGATAAGTGGCATACGGTTAAAAGGAACCTGACTGCTTGTAAATGCAAGTGTATTCTGTATTGCAATGACATGCCCCTGACCTTCTTCTACTTCAATTATTTCTTTATAGTAGCGGGAATCAGTTGTAAAATTAAGATATGAGAAATCCTCATTCAATAGATTATTATAATAAAAACCTTCGGCTGCGAAGTAGTATCCAGAATCTGGAGCAAAGACATTATCGCGAAGGTCGGCGGTGATATTAAGCCCAATACCCCCTATGAAACTACCTTCATATCCTGGTGCTGACGCCATGAAAGTGCTATGCTGTGATTCGAATTTGGTTCCAAAATTTTCAAACCTGGCATTAAAGCCAATATAAATTTCTTTATTGTCTGCTGTTGCAACTGATTTTTCAATAGATGTATTGAGAATAAGGCTCTGTTTGGTATATGGAGTTTCATTATGTTCAGGGCTATTATTGCCAATTCCAAAATATAGATCAGGGAAATATGTATATGATAGTCTTGAAGTAAATTTAATTTTTTGTGAGAAATATAATACCGGTTCAATTTTTGTATTTACCTGTTTATTCTCTGTATATGACAGGTAGAATTCTGTTTCGTCGGGATAGGGGTAGATTTCTTTTCTCAGTGTATCATGATTAACATAATAGAACCCTATTCCACCACTAATGCCAGTTTCGGGGGCGTATAATATAAATGGTAGTAAGATGAAATCAGTGTAATTGCTTCCAGCACTATGATTTAGACCACTAGTATCACGATTTGATGTCTGATAAAGAGTTTGATTATTGTGAGTACGTGATTGATTTTGTCCTTCCAGTTTGATACAGAGTATATTGCATAATAAAAAAGCTATTGATAGGGTTTTCAATTGAACTTCTTTGAGTTTATTTTCGCCATCGTGGATAACCAAAGATAAAGAATTCCTATCTTCGTAATCTTAATTGGTATTGATCACAAATACAGTTCCTCATCTGGGGATAACAAAAAGTGTTATATTACGGTTATGTCCTTAGATTTTTCTGAGTTATTTCAACTTTCGAAAGAAAGAACCGCAAAAGGATCCCGACGATTGGCTAGGGAAAAAGCCATTCAGGTAGTTATGGCTTATCATATATGTGGCGAAAGTACGCAAAACTTGTTTGCGCATATCTTTGCGCGGAAATTTAATTTTGGGGATTATGAAGAGCCCAAGGGTAGGCTTTTGAAACCCTCTGAGATCTACGAGCTTGAATCAGACATCCCTATACGGTGGAAACAGGAAGACAAGAGTTTTGGTGAGAGTCTTGTTGATCTGATGCTTGATAAAAAAGAAGAGCTTGATAAGTTAATCGATAAGTATGCTAATAATTGGGAGTTGGAAAGAATTGCACTTCTCGATCGACTTCTATTACAGATGGCAACAGTAGAGTTACTTTATTTTCCTGAGATTCCTCCTAAAGTTTCGATCAACGAAGTCATAGATATTTCAAAAAAGTTTTCTACTGATAAGAGTAAGGTATTCATTAATGGAATATTGGACTCAGTTATGGAGGAGTTGAGAAGAGAAGGTAAGCTTAATAAAGTAGGGCGAGGCCTAGTTGATGGTTCTTCAAAAAAGCCGGGAACAAGTGCCCCGGCTGTCTAGAATTTTGATTTTTGATTATGCTGTTATTTATCAGCATTTTTATTGTTAACGAGTTCAATTATTTTGTCGTAAAGTTCATCTTCATCCCCGGGCATATAGCCGTTATGTTCCCAAACAATCTTGCCATCACCATCCACAAGAAGCGTATGAGGTGGATTGTTAATATTTAATGCACGGCGCAAATCACTATTTTCATCTGTTAAAACTTCAAAATCCCAACCTCTACCTTTGACAAATGGAGCTACTCGCCTTACATTCCTGGAATCATCAATTGAAACAGCAATTAGCTTGATACCTGTTTCTTGTTGCCAGTCTTCATAAATTTCATCAATATTATTCAATTCATTGATACAAGGTTTACACCAAGTAGCCCAAAAATTGATTACCATAGGTTTGCCATCATTGCTCAATGAAGCAAAATCAATTTTCTCTCCTTTAAGATTCTTTAGCTCAACAGAAGGAAGCCCGCCGCCAGTTGTCTCAGCAGCATCAATGGAATAGAATGCTAAAAGAGAAAGAGATAAGAATGTAAAAAATCTAATTGCTTTGGTCATCAGTAAGTGTGTTTAGTTTATGAAAAATGTAACCTTAATGCTATCTTTGGGTTTATTATAGTAGCAATAAAGTCAATATAATATACGGAGTATAAATGTCAAAGTTATTTACAACCTTAGTCTTGATGATTGTTCTATCAGTTTTTGAGTCGTTTGCCGATGGAGAACTTACAGTTGAGGTGTTAGATCCTAGTATTGGGCTGCCTATTCCAACTGAGGGTGGATCTGAAAACAATGCTTACATCCTGATTACAAATAATACTGGAAATCCTCTTGAGATTGGTGCCGGTGTAAAGGTAGCAACTGATGAGAATTACATTGTCAATTATTGTTATGGAGAGCCATTAGGCGAATGTCTGGAGATACCTTCTTCGTCTTTCAATAGTGGTGAATATTTTTATGTATCTCCATTGCATTTTCTTGATGCTAATTCTACTTCTGCAAAGGGTGATAACAATAAACTTCAGCTGATCTTGCTATCATCGGATAAACCAGGTCAGGTAGTGATGGATGTAGAATTCTATGTTTCTTTTTCTGACATCAAGGCATATGCAACTCAAATATTTGAAGTAGGTACTAGTTCGATTGCGGAGAATACACTAGGAGTTAAGTTTGGTGATCCATATCCATTACCAGCACAAGACTATGTAAATATCTTGCTTTCTATTCCCGCAACTAAAGACTGTGGTTATGTAGTGATTGACAGTAGGGGAAGAGAAGTACTTGGTGGTGAGATGTCAGCAGGTCAGACATTGGTTGATATTCAGACTGGAACACTTGGTGCTGGTGTATATTATTTTGTAGCGCTGGACGGAGATAATTATAGTGCTGCTCAACGATTTACAATAGTGAGATAATCTCTTTGTTGATTAATTGCTATCGCAGCCAAGTATAATGTCGCAAACTTAGGCTTTCTACTTGGCTGTGACTAGTTTTCGTTTGTCATGAGGATGTTTGTTATTGTATAATTCCTGTAGGACTTTCATGTCTTCCCAAACATCTTTTTTCCACGCAGGATTCCTTAAGAGCGCAGCCGGATGATAAGTTATCATCAGGGGTTTATTTGAAAATTCCATTTGTTTACCTCTTACCTGCTTAAGCCGATATTTTGTCCCTGTAAGTGATTCTGCAGCTGTTAACCCCAATGCTACTATGAAATCAGGGTTGATTAATTCAATTTGTTTTAAAAGGTAAGGCAAACATTTTTCAACTTCTGACTTTTCAGGCCTTCTATTACCAGGTGGGCGACATTTTATAATGTTAGCAATAAAGACCTCATCTCTATCAAAACCAATTGAGTTAATTATCTTGGTTAACAATTGACCAGCTCTACCTATAAAAGGCCTGCCATGCTTGTCTTCGTCAGCACCTGGTGCTTCACCTACAAAGAGAATTGAAGCATTAATATTACCTTCACCAAAAACAAATTTATTACGAGTATAGCCAAGACCACATGAAAGACAATTACATATCGATGGTTCTAAGTCAGCTAGACTCAATGCTTTATTCCAATCTGAAGAAACATTATTCTGTTGAGTTAGAACTTTAGAATCAACCATTGGTTTAGTTAATAATTTTTCTTGTTTGCTTTTTGCTACTAGATCCATAAATCCGGGTATGCTGTTTTCTGAAGTATGAGTTACTGTATTTTGATATTTAATATTTTCTGGATTATCCTGATTTGTTAAAGACTTTGTATCGGATAATGACTTTTCTGGGTTAGGGTTTTGATTATAATCAGAACTCTTTTTAAATATCTCGGCAGATTCTTCGAATAGTCTTAAATACTTGTTGTCAAGATAGAGCTTAGATACACCCTGCGATTGTAGGAAGTGTACGTATTTTAGTAACTTGTTTGATTGTGACTTATCCATTCAAGATAATTTAAGTTTTTATATACTTAAGAACAAAGAGCTACTGAAAATGAAAAAAAGGTTATCATTAAGGTTCCCTGATTCTCTGGTACTAATTTTATTGGTAATGATTGTAGTGGCTTTTCTTACATGGATATTACCTGCTGGTGAGTTTCAGAGAGAAATTATTTCTTATGGTGAACAAGGCTCTGGACACACTAAAGAGGTCGTTATTCCGGGAACTTACTCTGAAGTCGAAAGTACTCCGGTTGGTTTCTTGGAGTTTTTCATGTATCCACTTAAAGGTATTGTTTCGGCAGGTAGTATCGTTGCATTCATACTACTTGTAGGGGGTGCTTTTTCTGTTATAAATGCAACAGGGGCTATCAATGCCGGATTGTATCGACTATTGGAAGTCTCCGAGAGAAATAGAATGCTCCGCTCAATGTTGATACCACTTTTGATGGTAGTTTTTAGCATATGTGGTGCTACATTTGGAATGGCAGAAGAGACGCTGATATTTGTATTAATAACTATACCACTAGCCCGGAAGCTAGGATATGATGAATTTGTAGGCTTATCTATACCTTTTCTAGGAGCTGGGGCAGGTTTTGCAGGTGCTTTTGTTAATCCATTTACTGTACAAATAGCTCAAGGCATTGCTGAGCTACAACTGCTTTCTGGGATGGAGTATAGAATCTTTATATGGATGGTATTTACAGCTACTGCGATTTTTTTTGTGATGAGATATGCTCGTAGAATTGAATCTAATGAGAATAAATCTTTAATTGGTACCGAAGATCTCGATCAAAGTGATAGAATTACAGTTGCTCAGTCGTTTGTACTTTGGTTATTTGGTGCTTCAATCATAATATTGATTATAGGTTCGCTAAAATATGGATGGTATATTGAACAGATTAGCGCTCTGTTTATTGGTTTGGCACTTGTATCTGCTGTTATTGCCGGGATGAATATGGATGATGCAGTTGCTAGTTTCATTTCAGGTGTTAGGGATATGGTGCATCCTGCACTTTTAGTTGGTTTTGCAAAAGGTATTTTACTTATAGCAGAGGATGGACAGGTTATTGATACAATGCTTTTTGCAGTAGCAAGTTCTGCTGGTGATATGCCAGCTTGGTTAAATGCCAACATCATGTTCGGAGTTCAAAGTGCTATTAACTTCATTGTTCCTTCCGGTTCGGGACAAGCTGCTCTTACAATGCCTCTTATGACTCCTTTGGCTGATGTCTTAAGTATCAACCGCCAAACCGCTGTACTAGCGTATCAGTTCGGTGATGGAATTTCAAATATGATTATCCCTACTTCAGGCGTAACAATGGGGTTGTTGTCTTTAGCCAAAATTAATTACAAAGACTGGTTGAAATGGTTATTACCTTTTTTTATCATGCTCAATGTATTAGCATTCATCCTGTTGGCTATTGCTGAGATAGTAGGAGTATGGGAAATACATGTATTATAAATACACTGTAACGATCTCATATCTTGGTGGAGTTATTGTTGTCTAAAAATAAGTATATACTTGCCATTGATACTACCGGTTCCGTGCTTTCGGTTTCACTTGGTAAATACACTCAAGATAATGACCCTTCTTCGATTCAGTTACTTGCTGATTTAGCCATAAATAAGGGTAATTCCCATGACGAGATGTTGGCAGATTCGGTCAGTACACTCATGTCTCTTTGGTCTATTGAGATTGGTGATTTAGCTGCAGTGCTGGTGTCAAATGGTCCAGGTGCATTTACTGGGTTAAGGATAGGTCTATCATTTGCTAAAGGCCTGGCAATGCCTTTCGAAATACCTTTATATACCTTTGATACTCTTGAAGCTGCGAGGTATTCAGTATCCTATAGATACCATGATTGGGATAATATGCCACTGATCATTAGGCGTAGTCATGCTGATAACTACTACGCTAATATTGACGGACAGACTTGCTATCTTAATTTTAAGCAACTAAAAGAGAAAATTGGTATTCTAAGTCAGGATAGTGATGTTAATATTCTGTCGGAAGAGCCGATACCTGATATGAAATCAGAGATTATTTCATTCAGAGCAAATAATCTCTTGAATGCCTTTAAATATGGCAATGATAGTAATTACAGTATATCACAAGCGGGTATAGATGCTGTTCCCAATTATAAACAAGCTTTTATCCCGACTACTTCTAATAAGAAAGTTTAAATAAATGAGACAATGAAAGAAGAAAGAAATATACTATTAGAGACTGGTACGAATGAACTTGAATTACTTGAGTTCACAATATCAGAAGATGTTGATGATACAAAAACAGTACATATCGGCCTGAATGTTGCAAAAGTAAGAGAAATAATTAAAAGGGTTGATGTTAGGCATTTACCCAATACTCACGATGCTATTCAGGGAGTTTTTGAGCTAAGGGGATTTAATATCCAAGCTTTGGATGTCAAAAGATATTTGTATGGTATCCCAACATCGTCTAAGAATTCTTTCTTTATAATTATGGAATTTTCTCGTCAGAAGATAGCAATAGTAGTGCGTGAAGTTTTAAGAATTCGTAGAGTTCAGTGGAATGAGATAAAAAGTTTTGAGTCAGTAGTTGATAAATCAGGCTTACAGATTCAGAATAATGTGACAGGACTTTTTCATGATGGTACTAGGCATATTCATATTATTGATATTGAGAAAATCGTAGCTGATGTTAGCGGTAAAGAAATACTGAATACCGATGATACCGATTCTGCAGAAAATCGTGTAAGTGGTAGGGTTATGACGGCTGAAGACTCTGGTTTCTTGAGGAAGCGGATAACATCGGAGCTTGAGAAAAAGGGTTTTGACGTTATTCCACACATTGATGGTCAGCGAGCGTGGGATTATCTGGTTAGCGAGCTTGAGAAGAGCTCACCGGTTCTACCTGATATAATTATAACAGATGTGGAGATGCCTGAAATGGATGGTTATACTCTTACAAAGAAAGTAAAAGAGCATCCAGAACTTAGCCATATACCAGTTATTATTTTCTCATCACTAATTACCGAAGATGTCATCCATAAGGGTGTTAGCGTTGGGGCTGACCGTCAGCTTTCGAAGCCGGATCTCAATATCCTCATTGATATGATCAAAGAATTTTTATAAAGAGGTGAGAGGAGTGAAATTATTCTTAAAAATTGCAGTCTAATGTTTAGAAGCTCATTAGATCTTATGAAGAAACTTTTAGTCATATACCTGTATTCCTGTATAATTATTGCGTGTAATAGTGAAGCAACTCTGGATGGTATCGGCCCATTAAATGAGTTAGATCTATTGGACAGGTCTAAACCTGATTTTACAGGGATGGTTCTCCTTTATTATATTTCATTTGATGATCTTGATAATAATGAAGCATTACTGAATGAGCAATGGATTCTTCACAATCCTTATATGGCTTCAGTTGATTCAGGTATAGTTGGTAATGGAATGCGCCTTCTAGGTTCTGATAATAAAGGGAAGCAAGGAGGATGGATTGAAATACCTTTTATTGATTTCAATAGTAAAGAGAGTTTTGCTTTAGAGATGTATATTAAAGAAGAGGGGATGTCCCATAATGACGGGCAAATGTTGTTTTTTTTGGGTGATTTATCCTATGGTTGGTTAGGAATAGGACATCATGCTCGTATACCTAGGCATGGAACACTACCAGTATATCATTTTGCTGTTGGATCATATCAGGAGGGAGAAGGGAATAGCAAGTTTTTACCTGCATTGGAAACAGAAGACATTATGCGGTTTAATAATAATGAATGGATAAAATTAACTATGCTATATGAGAAAGGCTTAATATATGGTTATTTGAATGATAGTCTTATTGGAAGTAAACAGCAAGATATCAATGTTTATGGTAACAAAGCTGCTATTGGACGTCATTGGTGGGATGGTGGTGAGAAGGCTTGTTCACGTTTTAGTGGTATTATTGATGAGATTAAAGTATATATTAATGAAGAGTAAATTATTATTATGAGAGGTGAGGTTTTGAAATATTCAATATTTATGATTTTAATATTTTTGTTAATAGCTTGTGGACAACAAGATGCTGCTTTAGAAGTCCCAAATGATGATGAAAAAATTAGGGATATGTCTAAAATCAGTTTTGAAGGGATGGAGTTAATTGCAAATTGGGATTTTGATCAGGAAAATGTTAATGATAATTCGGGACATACTCGACATGGGATATTGATAAACCCGCATTTAGCTTCTTTTGAAGAAGGGGTAGAAGGTCAGGCTCTTCGAATTAATGGTAGCGGAAAGAATGATGATAAAGGTTCATGGGTATCAATACCATTTATCGACTTTAATGAGTTTGAAGAGTTTGGCATGGAAATGTGGATGAAAAACGAAGATATGAGTTATATGAATGGCCAGATGATGCTTTTTTTTGGTGATGTTACCTATGGTTGGCTAGGTCTTGGTCATCATACTAGATTCCCTAATCCTGCTGATATTCCAGCCTATCATTTTTCTGTAGGAACTCATATGAATGATATATTCGGTTATAGTTTTTTAACTGGTCTTGAATCTGAGGAGATCCCCTTTGGTAATAATGAATGGAAAAGAATCAGTATGGTTTATCTTAATGGAACTGTTTATGGTTATATTGATGGAAAATTGATTGGTAGTGATGAGCAGATTATTAATGTACATGGTATGAATGCAGCGATTGGCAAGCATTGGTGGTCTAATGGGGAGCAATCGTGTGTTAGATATACAGGACTAATTGACGAAGTTAAGATATATGCTAAATTTAAGCTAAGTGATAATTTGTAATAGTACTTAGTAATTACTATATTATGTTACACTTTATTTTCTAGCACAATATGTTACTAACACTTATAAAGTGGTATAATAGGTATATACCAATTAGATTTGGACAGACTAGGTTACAAAAGATTGCTATTAGTGATATTGAGAATTTAACTGCAGTATCTAAGTATGGTACCGAGTTTGAACTAGAGTTCCCTAAGGATAAGTCTTGGGAGAAGATTTTTTTTTGGGGGACATATGAAACTGGAACCTCAGATTATCTTTTAGAGATTATTAATGAGGTTGATGTTTTTATTGATATTGGAGCTAATATTGGTTGGTATAGTGTACTCATCGGCAAGAGTAGCGCGAAATGTAAATGTTATAGTTTCGAACCGCATCCCCAAGTTTACAGGAGCTTAACTAGACATATACATATTAATAAAGTCACTGATAAGGTTATTCCAATCAATAGTGGATTAGGACGTAAGCAAGAGAAAAAGGTATTATATACATTTAGAGACTATGGTCATGGTCACTCTTCTCTATCTGATTTAGGAAGTAGTGACTATGAAACATCCCAAGTCACAATTATTACATTAGATAGTTTCATATTAGAATACAATGTTAATGGTATTAAAATAATTAAATTGGACGTTGAAGGTGCCGAACTTGATGTTTTAAATGGAGCGACTAATTTATTAAAATCTAATGAACCGCCAGTTTGGATTATTGAGATGAATGAGGAAACCGCTGACAATTTCCGTCATAAACCGGTTGATCTATTGGAATATATACAAGGTAGGGTACCGTCAGTTTTTTATACGATAAAAGGTGCATGGGGGGGGATAAGAGAAATGAAAAATCTTTATGATTTTAGTCATGGTGATAATGTTATTGTTGTTCCTGCTATATACGAGAATATAATAAGTAAGACAAGTAGGCTAGCTAGTAATAGAGAATATTGAACTATTTGTCTAGTCTTTATAATTTATCAGATGAAAGATGAACTGAATAATAATTGTAGCTCTTTTTATTGGAAGTTATAATGATTATTATAGTTTTTTTATAAAGTCAAGCGTATTAATTTATTAAATCTTTTTAGCAAGTAATTTATGGGCAGCTATTTATAATTATATTTAGTTTATGATATCTTGTTTTGAAGAATCTTCCATTTTCTAATTTAATTTCACTATTCAAATTTACTAATTAATTTTATTCATTAAAGGATGTAACAAGCTTCCTTTAGGTTTATTTGGTTGTTCTTTTTCCATTTGGTAGCTTACTATACTGCTATTGGAATATTGAAGGAAGAGAACCTAGTAATTGTTTCTGTCGGAACAAAGAATAGAATGATAAATACTACTTATCATCTGCTACTACTTACCTCGTTAATAGGTATTGAAATTTTGTTAGGTGAGACAAAACTCCTCTTTAAGTGTTAGTATATTGTAGAATTACAAAATTTAGCCATAAGTCAGATGATCAGAATAGTTTTAATGTTGCTATGTACTGTCAGTTCCATTGGAATGTTGATTTCTCAGCAGAGCATTAAGAGGCAAGGTACACTAGAGCTAATGCTTTACGGACAGTATGGTCCTAATATCTATATTGCTAGTTTTGAACAGTTGCCGGGAATCCCTAGTTGTTGTAGTGAGTTCTCACAAGGATATGGTAGTGGTCCAAGTATTGGTCTGGGTCTTGGATACTATGTTTCGGATGATTGGTTATTAGGTTTGCGCTCAGGTTACCGCGATTTAAGTGCTCTTTTTGAAGAGAAACAGCCTATTGATATCATAATTGATGGTATTCCAGCAATGGGTGAGTTTACACATTTCATTGATGTTACTCTTACTGGGCTAGAGATTTATCCTCATGTAGCATACAAAGTTACTGATAAACTGAATTTTTATATGGGGCCAGCGGTTACGTTTGTTGGTACTGCTGAGCATGACCATAAGGAGGTAATTACGAATCCTGCTGATCGTGGTACTTTTGTTGGTGCTGATCTAGGCAGGCGTATTCGAAATGATACTGTAGGTCTTTTGCCTGATGCAGCATCGTTGCTGTTTTCAATTGAAGTTGGTGCTTCGTATGAGTTCCCTATGAATGAATCAGGTTCTCTTGTAATTGTCCCTGAACTATTTACAGGTTATGGGCTGAATAGCCCTGTAGAAGGTCTTGACTGGTCAATTATTACTATTCGTGGTGGGCTGTCTCTTAGGTATGGAATGTGGATGGATGAAAAAGAAAATATGGAACCAATTATCCGAGATACTGTATATATCCGTGATACAATGTTAGTAGAAGTTGATCGAACTGTTAAGCCATTATATCGTGAATCGCGAGAGTTAAGTGAAGATTTGATTGAAGAAAAAGGTGTGCAGATAGTGACAATGAGAATAACGGAGAAGTATATTAGTGAATATAGGCAAGAAGAAAAGACTGATACAGGTAAAGGATATAATACTGCTATCTCGATAAAGGCTGTGGGAATTGATGAGGATGGTATTGAGAAACCGCTAGCTAGAATTAAGCTAAAAGAATACATTTCAACAGAAATTCGGCCATTACTTCCCTATATCTTTTTTGAAAAGGATAGTTCTTCTCTACCTCAACAATATCAGAAGAACGGAGTTAATACGATGAGCCAGGTTTATGCTCCGGAGGTCTACTACAGAGTACTAGATACAGTAGCTGATAGAGTAACGAGAGCTGGGGGTAGAATAGAACTGATTGGCTCTTATACTCAAGATGAGAGAGAAGAGGTGGCTCTAAGGAGAACTGAATCTGTCAGAGATTATTTCATTCAGTCTAGAATATCTTCTGATAAAATATCGATAAAGACTATGAAACTTGAAGCAGAAGGAAAAGGCGTAGATAGTGACATAGATTTAAGAAAATTTGATCTCAGACGAGTTGAAATTAAGACAGAGGGAGTAAATGGTACCGATGTTGTTTTTCTAAGGGATACAATAAAGCTATCTAATCCCCCGAGAATAAGGCTATATCCTCGAATTGAATCAGAGTCAATTACAGATTGGCGAATTGAACTATATAATGAAGGTCGGATTGTGAAATCATTTAGTGGTACAGCAGATGTACCTGAATCACTTGTCTGGCATATCGAAAGGGAACAGAATGAAATTATAGGTATAAGTGGAGATATTGATATTGTTTTTGAAATAAATAGTGGTAACGACCGATTTACTGCACGCAATAAGATACCATTTACTCAGGAACTACTTACTGAAAAGCGGGTGGAGAGGGAAGGACGCTACATAATTGGGCGTTATGAGCTAATACTGTTTGACTTCAATAGTGCAGAACTCTCTCAAGAGCATTTAAAAATACTAGATTTGATCAAGAAAGATCTCAGACCTGAGAGCAAACTTGTAATTGAAGGTTTCACAGATATCATTGGTGATACTCAGCTTAATCTTAGGTTAGCAAAAAGAAGAGCCGAAGCTGTAGCTAATTTCTTTCAGGGATATGATACTGTTACAAAGGCACTAGGTGAAAATATTGAATTTTATGACAACCTTAGACCAGAGGGCCGAATGTATTCCAGAACAGTCAGAATTACAGCCAGAACACCTTATAAATAAAGATTATTGCCTGCCAGTAGAAACACACTTAGTAACTCTTGCTACAAAATAATGTTTAGCATTATACTACTATAATTATCATTTTCTTATTTAATGACTTGCATAGTATATGATCATAACTTAACTTGGAGCTAAGGGGATAAACTCATTATAGCATAAAGAGGAAGGTTTGTAGGCTGTGTCCATCCCTTCTTATCCTCTAATAAAATATCTTAAATCTATAATATCCAATAGCTTAGCGAGCTTTCTGAAATATGGATATGAGTGATTAGTTGGTGAAACTATCCTTGTATCATGTTTGATAATTCTCTGCTAAGTTGACTGGGGAGCTTTCACTATGATGCGGCTTTTTTCTGAAAAGCCTATTCTAATGGTTTCAGCCATTATTCTTTTCCTTGCAACGCTGGGGGGGCTGTACTATTCTCTAAATTGGACTAGTGATCAAAAAATTGAAGGATTTGAGATAGAGAATAATAGGATATTAGATACTAAGGAGCTTGAGGCTCTTACAAATCAATTCCTTGGTCAGGATTTTAGTTCAACAGATTTAGACACTATACGAAACCTCTTCTTAACATATGAATATGTAAAGGATGTTGAAGTATATAGGTCTGGTTTCAATGCAATTGCTGTAGAGGTAATAGAGGCAAAACCGATAGCATATATTGCTGGATATGATAATGATGATGAAGTTCGGGTTCTAGTAGAGGGTGGTAGGCTCTTAAAGCAAAGAAGATTGTATAATAGTTCAGATTTACCAATTTTCAGGATGGAGTATGGTAAACTAGATTCCAGTATGTTGGAAGAAGTCTCAGATTTGATCTTGCAACTCGAGCATATCGAGGGATTGCCTCTGATAACATCTGAAATTATTTATACGGGAAAAAAGCAATATAAGATTCGTACCAGTTATGCCGATGTGGAAGTAATGTTAGGAGGCCCTGAGGAAATTGAACCAAAAGCACACAGGCTTCTGGCTTTCTGGAAAAATTATCTGGTAGGGACTCAGCCCAAGGGTAAAACACTCGACTTGAGATGGGGCGATCAAATAATTATGTATTAGGCTTTGAAGAGCCAATTCTTGATGTCTGGGGGGACAATGGAACATATTAACGTGGCATTAGATATAGGTACTCACAAAGTAGCTTGTCTTGTTGCTCAGAAAAACATCCAAGGTGAGGTAAAGATTCTTGGGGTTGGTATCACAGAGAGCGAAGGGCTTAACCGTGGTGTGGTAGTTAATATTGATAAAACAGTCTCTACCATCAGAAAAGTTATAGATCAGGCAGAACAACAGTCGGGTGTGAAGATAGAAGAAGTTACAGTAGGAATTGCTGGTGACCATATCGAAGCTCTTCAAACCCGTTGCCTCGTTGGTATATCTGGGGATAATCCTGAAATTGCGGAGTCAGATGTACAAAGACTACTTGAAGAAGCACATAAACTTCCAATAACTCCCGATAGAAGTATAATACACGTTATGCCGTCTGAGTATATAATCGATGGGCAGGATGGAATAACCGATCCAGTCGGGATGTCGGGTGCTAGACTTGAAGGTATAATACATGTTATCACAGGCATGAAAAGTGCTATTTCGAATATTCAAAGATGTGTTTCGCGTGTAGGGCTTAGTGTTAAGGATATAGTATTGGAGCCCATTGCCAGTTCAAGGGCTGTAATAACAGATGAAGAAAGAGAAGTTGGAGTAGCCTTAGTGGATATAGGTGGTGGTACAACTGATATTGCTATTTTTCAGGATAATGTACTTCGCTTCACCTCAATTTTTGCTTTAGCTGGAAAGCATGTTACTGAAGATATCCGAACAGTATTACAGATTGTTTCTCAAAAAGCTGAGAAAGTGAAGAAGGAACACGGCCATTGCTATGGTCCGTCAATAATGAATGATGAAATTTTTATGATCCCAGGTGTGGCAGGTAGGAAGCCAATCGAAGTAACTAAGAGCTATCTCTGCCAGATAATAGAACCAAGAGTAGAGGAACTATTTTCATTTGCAGTGGAGGAGATAGCTAGGTCTGGTTATGGGAATAAGCTTGGTGCAGGAATAGTACTTACTGGAGGAACTTGCTTATTGAAAGGAACCGAGGATTTGGCTCATAATGTCTTCAATATGGCTGTAAAACTTGGTATACCTACGGGTATTACCTATTCTGGTCTTGGTCCTGAAGTAGAGAGTCCAGTTTATGCTACTGGTGTTGGTTTGGCATTATGGGCATTTGATAAGGATGATACTAGTGGAAAGGTCTTACAGGCAGAATCTAAGGAGAGTTCTGATCAGAAGAATAGTCCGGTTGAATCTAGTTATTCTGAACCGAAATTGAAATGGACTTCTATGTTTAATGCTTATAAAAAGAAATCCGGAAGTGAGCAGATTAAGGAAAGATCACAAATTAATTCTGGAAAATCTGAAGATAGTAATACTGAAAGCGTAGGCGGCACGACGCATATCAGAAATATTTCCAAAAAATTGAAAGACTTTGTTGAGCAGCTGTAGTCGTCGCCTGCATATAAATAAAGAGCATAAATTAAAAATAATATCAAGAAGGGGGGAGCATGCCTATTTCACTGGCATCAGAAAAGAGTCATGTCGGCGCGATTATCAAAGTAATTGGAGTCGGGGGCGGGGGCGGTAATGCCGTCAATAATATGATTGATAGAGGTCTACATGGTGTGGATTTTATTGTAGCTAATACCGATATCCAGGCTCTGGAATCTAATAAGGCTCCTGTGAAAATTCAACTTGGTAAAGAGACTACAAAAGGGCTAGGTGCCGGGGCAAACCCAGTGATTGGACAATCTTCGGTCGAAGAGAATATCAACGATGTTGAGGAAAGTCTGAAAGGTGCTGATATGGTGTTTGTTACCGCTGGTATGGGTGGAGGAACCGGTACAGGTGGTGCTCCTCATATAGCTAAAACAGCAAAAGAAGCTGGCTCTCTGGTTGTTGGTATAGTGACTAAACCTTTTCCGTTTGAGGGTAAAAAGAGAAATTCGGTAGCAGAAGAGTGGGTTGCGAAGTTAAAAGACAATGTTGATGCGCTTATTGTGATTCCAAATTCCAGGCTTTTAGAAATCATTGACAAGAAAACCTCTTTTGCCGAGGCTTTTTCGAAGGTAGATGAAGTCCTTTATAATGCTACCAAAGGTATTTCTGAAATTATCAATAAGTCTGGCTATATAAATGTTGATTTTGCAGATGTTAAGACTGTGATGAAGGACATGGGTGATGCTATTATGGGTATTGGTACCGCTACCGGTGATAATAGAGCAATAGATGCTACAACTATGGCACTTAATTCTCCTCTTTTAGATGGGGTTTCAATTGAGGGTTCTAAAGGGGTGTTATTGAATATCACAGGGGGAGAAGATATGTCGATGTTAGAGATTTCGGAAGCAGCGAATTTGGTTGAAGAAAAGGCCGGCCCTAATGCTAATATTATTCAAGGTATAGTTTATGATAGTAATATGCGCGATGAAGTCATGGTTACAATCGTAGCTACTGGTTTTAATAAATCAGATTCTGCTGTACCTGAAAAAGAAATTGAACAAACTGAATCTGCTCCTCAAATTGACTTTGGAAGAGCCCCTGCTGCAAGGAGACCGTTTTTTGGTGAGTTTGCAGCTGGTATGAGAAAACCTCAAGGTCAGAATAAACTTAAAGACTTAAGTGAACCTGCAATTAACAGGCGTTCGGCTCCGATTAAGTCTGAGCTTGGGAATCAGCATATCGATAAGGTAAAAGAAATCCAAGGTTCAACAGGGCAGGTAGCTACTTCAGCTTACCATAATACGAAGAACCTTAATAAGTCCGACGAAGAAAAAATTTCGTTTCGTACTTCCAAAGAATTCGATAAGCCAACTTTTCTTCGTAGAATGTTAGATTGATTTTTTCTAAATGATTTTTGATATGGCTTCCTTTCCTTATGAATGGAAGCCATTTTTATTTTTTGGGGTACCCAATAGTAAGTCATTCTTTCATTAACTTGCAAATAGTATGAAACGGTACCACAAATATTTGTTAGCCGGCCTTGCCGGGTTATTAATGTCGTTATCATTCCCACCGTATGAATACTATTTTCTTGGTTTTGTAATGTTTCTTCCGTTACTCAAACTTATTGAAAGTAGTAATCGTGGCCATTTTTGGATATATTATCTATGTTTCTTTATCTATCAGGTTAGCTCAAATTGGTGGATAGCAGCAATACAAGAAGGTAAAGATCCTTGGTTAGTGGTTTCTGGTATTGCACTTGCAATCGGACATCCTTTTTTTTTAATAGTCCCAATACTGTTACTTCATTTTATCAAGAAGAACTATTTCCCTGATAAACCCGAGAAAATAATTTGGCTCTTTCCAATTGTCTGGACCTCGTTCGAATGGGTTCATAGTCTTACAGATTTCTCTTATCCGTGGCTATCAATTGGTTATACACAAATATATAATTCAGCTTGGGTACAGATGGCTGATATTGGAGGAGTATGGCTAATTGGTCTTGTACTATCTTACTGCAATGTGTTGATATATAAGTATCTGATCTCGTTCAGAAGTACTGAGATAATGGGACCCAAAAGATTGAAGATATTGTTTCCTCTTGCAATACTAATAATCCTTCCACTTGTATATGGTTTGAGTCGCTTAAGTCATTATGATCATGATACTATTACTTCTGAATCACCAGTAATTGATATTGCACTTATTCAGCCAAATATAAATCCTTGGGAAAAATGGGATGGATTAACAGCCGAAGAGCAGATTAAAATCCATCAGGATATTATTGATTCACTGAGCAGAAATGATAATATTGATCTTGCTATCTGGAGTGAATCCGTAATTACCGGGTTTAGTTATAAGTTCAATGTTAAGCATGATTTCAGTATCTTGAGGACTCATATGAGTTCTTATGATTATTCACTCATGACTGGGTTTGCTGATATATATTTTTATGACGAAAGTGATGACATACCAGCGATAGCAAAGCAAGATCCCAATGATAGCACAAGATTTTATGATACATTTAATGCTGCTACGTTATTAGATGTTTCAGACCCTGATGAGGAAATTGCTGATCCCCAGATATATCGTAAAATGAAACTTACTCCTTTTGCTGAAAGATTTCCGCATGCCGAGACTTTTTGGTTCATGAGGGATCTAGTGAAGTGGGGTGTAGGTATTAGTGGATGGCAGAAAGGGAGGGAGCAAAAGAATTTAATCTATGAGGATAGTGTTAAGATTGCTCCCATAATATGTATTGAGTCTATTTATCCGGATTTCGTAGCCAATTTTACAGAGCAGGGTGCTAATATTTTTACAATAATTACCAATGATGGTTGGTATGACTTTACGCCGGGTCCCGAACAGCACTATCAAATAGCTCGTATGAGGGCTATCGAGAATAGAAGATATATTGCGAGGGTTGCTAATACTGGTGTTAGTGGTTTGATAGGTCCGAGTGGGGCTGATTTAGAAAGGGTGGAACAATATACTCGGGGTGGTAAGATAGTTGAGGTTCCTATAATGCAAGGGAGTACCGTTTATTCTCGTTTAGGTGGTTATATCGGCCTGCTGACTTCGATAATATCCTTGTTTATTATCATATCGTCATTGGTAATAAGGATAAAAGCCAGGGGATCCTAGATGCGAACAGTTCAAATAACTATGATCATGATTCTGGGTAGCTTTAATATGCTATGCAATGTGCTACCAATGGATGTAATCGTGTTAAAGAATAACAAGCAACAAAGCGATACTACTGGTCGGATTGATTTGTTTTCTGGTATACCATATCAAATCCTTCGTTTTCGGGAGGAAAATAGTAACTATAATGCAAAATTTACGGCTGTAGTGCGGATATTAAATAGTAGCCGTAAGAAGGTAATTGAAGATGTATTCGATAATTTAGCTACCACTAATAGTTACTTCAATGCTCAAGGAGGCGGGGGTGGGTTCCATCCTATATATAGAAACTACCCTTTACTTCCCGGTGAATATATTGTTGAATTGAATATTCAGGATGAAGGTGGTAAAAACATTGCTTTTGCTGAAAAAAAGATAATTGTAGCTGATTATGCAATGTTTGAGCATGCCCTTAGTGGTATAATGTTAGTTAGCCATATTGAAGAGATTAACGGTCGGATGAAAGTAACACCTCATCTTACTGATAATATCTATGATCTAAAGAATGGCTTCTTTGCTTTCTTCCAAATATATAGTTCGGCACCCAGAAGAGTGAATATTGACTGGGTGATTGAAGATCAGTCAGGAAATGTGGTTTTATCGGGTGATACAGGGGTAGAGGAAATAGGGGTGGGAGTTTTCCAAAGAAAGATCTATTTATCCGATATTGATACTCTGCCTATTGATAATCTAATCATGAAGGTCTTTTTGAGAGAGACTGATACTGGAAACAGTGTAATAGCTGCTGCTGATAGAAGCTTGGATAATTTGCCTAGCTCTGGTGCTGAAATACTGAATGATATTGATCAGGCTATTTCAATGCTTGCATATGTTTCTGGCTCTGAGACTATAGATAGTCTCGAAAACTTATCCAATGAAAGACTAAAGAGAAAAGGTTTTCTTGAATTCTGGGATTCTAAGGATCCAAGCCCAAATACCAGAAAAAACGAGGCATTTGAAGAATATTTTGCTCGTATTCATTATGCAAATCAGCAATTTGGTACTTATGCATCTGGTTGGTTGACAGACATGGGTAGGATTTATATAGTTTTAGGGCCACCGGATAATGTAAGTCAGAATCAAGGTATGAATACTCAAATCATGCAACAGATATGGATTTATAATAATATAGGTAGATTTGTATTTCAAGATCGTAGTGGAATGGGCGACTACAGACTAGTACAGCCTATCGGATTTCGTAATAAATATGAGTATGGCAGAAGACAAGGAAGATGAGCATTTTTCTGCCTATCTGAAGACAAGCAAAAATCAAGATTGCCAATGAAAATTAATTATATTATTCCAGCTGGGGGTATCGGCAATAGATTTGGATCTGAAATTCCTAAACAGTTTATAAAGTTAGGTGCAATACCTATTATTATTAGAACTTTAAAATTACTTCGGGATCATCCTAAAACGAATCGCATCATTGTTCCAATGAATTCTAGCTGGCACGACCACTTTGAGAAGCTATTGATACAGTGGGATATGGAGGGTATCGAGGTGACCAATGGTGGCGATTCTCGCCATAAGTCAATTTTGAATGCAATCGAAATACTAGGTGAGGGTATAGATTATATTGCTATCCATGATGCTGTCCGGCCATTGTTTACTTATAATTTGATCGATCGATTGATAGAGAATTTAGAATTTGCTGATTCTTCTATTCCTGTCATTCCAGTGGTTGATACAATCAAACTAGTCGATACTGAAAAAGGTGTTATACTAGAGACAGTTGATAGAAGTTATCTTCGAGCAGCACAAACACCTCAGATGTTTAAAAAACAAAATTATATCAAAGCACTTTCATCATTACAGTATGTACAGCCGACTGATGATGCCTCAGTCCTTGAGGCAGCAGGTACAAATCCTAGTTATGTCCTTGGTGAGGAAGGAAATATCAAAATTACTACACCCTATGATTTGAAGCTGGCTGAGCTAATATTGGCCGAGCAAAGAAAACAAGAACCAACCCTGCTATAAATTCAGAATTTCATTCAGTTACAGCAAATTTCATTAGTCCGGATTCTAATGTTGTATTATCCTCGCCAGGAGATGATACTCTATAGAAATATACACCCGGTGTAATTTTTTTTCCATTATTCAACCAACCATCCCATTCCACCCCACCATTATTATCTCTTTCTTTAACGGATGCTATAATATTTCCTGAGATATCCATGATTTCCACAGTTGCCTCAGATGTAATGTTTGAGAAAATAAGGGAAGAGCCATTAGCAGCTTCCCAGGGTTGAGGGAAAGCATAGACATCATTCAGATTCTCAACAGGTATAGTGAAGCAGGCTCTATTACCGGGGTTTTCAGATATTGGGAGTCCCTTATCGGATACCAGACCTTCGATTTCGATACAATATTCTATTCCTTTTCCTCTTGTTTTGACATCTGATGATACATTAATTTGTAAAATATTGGGGTCGCCAAAAGAGCTACCAGGTGTAAATAGTTCTCCAATTGGAGAGACTGAGTATTTGGCGGCATCAATTTTTTCTTGGTCGGTAATTGCATCTGAGAAAACAAGGGTGATGAGATTACCATTTCCTATTAATTCAGCACTAACCAGAGTGAAGTATTCATTGTCTACCTCATTATCAATATTGTCTAGCTGAATCTCTTTCCTTTTTGCCTGAAGTCCTCGGTTATCATAAAAACTTGTTGAAATAAAAGTTAGTTTCCCGGTAGGTAATTCGTTCTTAAAAAAAAGAGTGAGTAGAGAGTCACTATCAGAATATCCATAGGTAGGGTAATAGAAATTTGAAAACTCATCCCGAACATAAACATCATCGTGACTTAGAAATCTCGGTAGATAACCAGAATATCTGATTTGGTATAATTTATCAGAGAGTTTTTCAGCGGTAATTGGCTCAGTAGGCGGGGCTGTATAAACAGATAGGGGTGGGCTAAATAAGCTATTGCCAGTATTGCCAATTGAAGCAACTGTAAAGATATACTCGGTATCTGGTTCAAGTTCACCTATTGAGATTGTAGTATTGTTGGTTTCGGCAAGGATACGAATTTCACCATTTTCTACTGCCCCGACATAATATCTACCCTCGGGTGTAGGATACCATTCCAACCAAGCAGTACTTTCGTCAATAAGATGGAGTCTGTTAACAACAGGTGTATTAATTGATTCTTCACTTCTTTCAAATACATATGCCTTGTCAAAGGAATTAATTATGAATTCAGTTCTGCCATTATTATCAAAATCACCATTGATAGTTGATCTTGATAGAATGCCATATGCTGAATAAATAGGTTCGAGTGTGTCTCCAGCCCCAAAAATATAAACATATGGAAATGAGTTTATAATCAATTCATCCCCCGGTCTTTCGTGAATGTCACCAGAAGAAATACCCCAATGTAGGCCAAGATTGTTCCTACTGTTCCTGAAAAACATTGGGTCACTTAGATTAAACTCTCCGTCAAAACTGAGTAAGCGAACACTACCTGCTTCGTGTCCTGGAGTTTCTCTTTCTGTATTGAAGCCAGACTGTCCGAATCCCATTATTGCGACTTCCATTGTATTATCATTATCGAAATCACCAGCGGTGAAGTAATGATTAGAAGAACTGATCGCTAATTCAGATTGATAGATAGGATCAAGTGTATAGTCATTTTCTTTGCTAACCGGATATGGAACAGTATAAACTGTCACAATACCCTTAAAATCTGATACGACTATCTCTTTATTGCCATTACCGTTTAGATCAAGTATTGCAGCATCATTCTGTAAGTCATTCTGAGGCACAAGTGTTTCTTTAGCGCCATCTCCATCTTTATCAGCTAATTTTCTGAGAGAAAAGTCAAACTCTCTAAATTCACCGTCAATGAAATCAACTATCCTTAGTATATCTTCTTGACCAAACCCAATATTTGCTGTTTTGCCTATTAGGATAGCCTCCTGATCACCATCACTATCCATATCGGCAAAATCAATCCCCCATATAATGTCGGTACTATTAGTGCTATATACTGGGTTGTCAAAGGGATTGCCGCTACCGGAATGACTAAATATCGTAGCCCCTCTGTCTATCGTACCAAGTATTTCAGGTATGCCATCTCCATCTATATCACCTGCTGCCTTTATCACCCAAGAGTTATCAGTACCCCATTCTTCAACAAAATCTTGTCCATCAAAACGATATATAGTTGTTCGGCCAAATACTAGAGAGGTAAAATCAGTTGCTGCTATGTAAGTTGATCCTTCAATTTGATAAGGTTTGCCTTCTATGTATGAAAAAGGAAGAGAATATGATTTTTCTGTAAAAATATTCTGTTGGAAAGTTTTATGTCCCGAAGAGAATAAGATACTTTCTCTAATAGTGTCAAAACCATTGTAAGCAGTTGCCCACAGTTCAAAATCTTCTTTCAGACGAGGGGTCTTAATATCAAATAAGTGATGACTAGTTAGATTTGCAGTACCCTTTGCGAAATATCTGTAACCAGTTATATCTTCGATAACCGAAGCCGCTATTTCACTTGGTTCATTTGTCTCTATATAAACAAGCTTGCTTGGCTGACCTTCCGAAAAAGCATCGTAAACTTTGGTCGTCATGAATTCTAGTTTTTCATCGCTGGATTCAATATTAATATATATCCTTTTTTCTAGAGCAATCCCATTCTTCTGACTGACTCTCAGCCTCAAAGTATTGAGCCCTTCAGATAAAATATTAGTATTGACAGTAGCGATTAACTTATTTATTCCTGAGGTTGTTCCTGTAGATAATGATGTCCATATGATCTCATCAGTACCGGATTTGACTCCCCATCCAGGTGAGGCAGTTAGTTCCCAAGATTTGAATAATGGAGACAGGATATCAGCTTTGACTAAAAGTACTTCACCCATCCGAAATGTTTCTCCATATAATGGGCTTAGGAACGACAGTCGGGAATCCCGATCATTTCGGACTGCTTTTCTAGCATTGACAAGGCCATTACCGAATATTGAATCCCACCCTACCTCTCCATAGTCATCAGTAGAACTAAACAACATGGATTTCAGCTCATCTGAACTAAGGCTTCCATTAGCCGATAAACCAAGAGCTGCTATACCAGATACAAGAGCAGCTGCACCCGAAGTGCCAGTGGAAAGACGATAACCATTGTTGAGACCTGCTGAGGGTAATTCAACAGCAGGAGCTGACAGATCTATCATGCTCCCAAAATTACTTCGGCCATATCTTTCCCCTTCTTTATTAATCCCACTTACCGATATCACCTCGGGGTAATCAGAAGGATATGCTCCGAAATAAGAAGAAGAATTGCCAGCTGAACTGATCATGAGAATACCTTCAGCCTCAGCAAGACGAATTGCATCTCTTACCAGAACAGATTCAAAAGAGTCACCAAAGGACATGTTAATTATTTTAACCTTTCTGGCTATAGCATAGAGTATCCCATTAGCAATATCATCCGATTCACCGTTGCCTCGGCTATCAAAAGAGCGTATAGATACTATTTGAGATAAAGGTGCTACCCCCGTCATCCCCTTACCATCAGCATTAGCAGCAATTAGTGATGCCATTGCAGTTCCATGGCCATGTTCATCCATAGGTATAGGATCAGGGGCAAAAGCATCACCAAGATCAAAAGCTTTTAGATCTACGAAATCATATCCAATCACATCATCAGCATAGCCATTACCATCATTGTCAATACCATCTAGATCACCGCTTATACCGTCAACTACCGAATCAGATGGCCAAGGGTCAAAGAGGCCGTTATTATTTCTATCTTCAAGGCTATTAATAGCAACTCTGTTCTGCATTTCGTCATGATCCCATTCCAATCCGGTATCCAGTACTGCTACCTCTATTCCATCACCCGATCCAGCCAGCCAGGCTTCTTCAATTTCCATTATTGAAAAATACCAAGGTCTTTCGCCTACATCGAGCACCTCAGATTGTTCGATAGTGTATGTGTGATTTCTTTCAATATGTTCGGCAAGACCGTTAGTTATTAAATAGTCTATAGTCGCGTGATCACTAGTTTTATAATATCTGCTTAGTCGATTAGAGATTTGCTGAGTACTTGTTTTTTTACTAGCTAAGCTATTCAGCAAAAAATTTGTTGATTGGGTGGGTGCTTTAAATATAGGGGATAGCGTAGATTCGAGTTCTTTGGGTAGATTAGCAGATGAGGGGTTATTGATTCCTGATGTGATTCTAGTACTTTCCTCGGTCTCTTTTTTCAGAAGAACAATCCATTCACTTCTCTCTTCACTATCAGATAGATTATTATTCCAGCTCTCTCTATCGATATCGATTGAATCATTACGCATAAAAGTCGAGTCATCAATTGATATTCCGAAAATAACATTAGTAGGCGTTGTTATCTGCTGCGATATACATTCCAAATTAATGGCTAGGTATAGGCTGAAAACTAAAAGGAACCTGATGAAGAAACGATTATATTTCATGTACTTACTTGCATGTATTTTTCTTAGATATTACAAACATAATAGCTTTAGGTTTCAATAAATAGCTATGTATCTGCAAAGCTTATTCGGGAACTGGCAGTTTTAAACCTATCTTTCCTATTTTTGTAGTCAATATTATAACAATTAGACGAATGACTACAAAGCAGCATACTATACAAAAAAGTGTTTCATTCTCTGGCATTGGACTTCATACAGGTAATGACTCAACTATTACTTTCCATCCGGCAGAAATAGGTTATGGTTTCAAGTTTAAAAGGTCAGATATAGAGAACTCTGAACCTATTGAAGCTTTGGTTGACAATGTTGTTGATCTTTCTCGAGGTACAACTATAGGTAAGGACGGTATAGAAGTCCATACTGTCGAACATGTATTGGCGGCATTAGTTGGTTTACAGATCGATAACTGTCTTATAGAGTTATCTGCTAATGAGCCCCCAGTTGGTGATGGTTCGGCCAAACCTTATGTTGATACCTTATTAAAAGCCGGCCGTATCGAACAGGATGCTGAAAGACTTTATTTCGAGATCGAGAAAATAGAGCGCTATATAAATGATGAAAAGGGTGTAGACTTAGTAGCATTACCCAATGATGACTACCGCCTTACTGTTATGGTAGATTATGATAATCCAGCTCTTGGTAGTCAGCATACAGGATTATTTGACTTCGATAATGAATTTGTACCTGAGTTTTCAGCTGCTCGAACCTTTTGTTTCCTTACAGAAGTAGAGATGCTTCATGATAATAATCTGATAAAAGGAGGTAGGCTTGATAATGCTGTCGTGATAGAAGACAAACCTATAACTGATGATGAGTTATTGAAACTGAAGCATATATTCAAGCTCGACAAACTACCTGAAAGAGGTACAAAAGGAATTTTCAATGATACCGAACTCAGATTCAGAAATGAGCCAGCCAGGCATAAATTGTTAGATATAATTGGAGATTTAGCTTTAGTTGGTGTACCAATTAAGGGGCAGATACTTGCAGCCAGACCCGGACATGCATCGAACATCGAACTAGCAAAAAAGCTTCGCCGGCAATATCTTGAGAATGTTAAAAAGAAGAAATACGATCCAAACAAATCTAAGAATGTCAGATATCGAATAGAAGATGTAATGGATATACTTCCTCATCGTTATCCTTTCCTTATGCTGGATCGTGTTCTTGGTTTTGATGAGGAGACTAATACGATTTTTGGACTGAAGAATGTCACAATAAATGAACAATTCTTTCAAGGTCATTTCCCGGGTCGGCCGGTGATGCCAGGTGTACTCTTATTAGAGGCAATGGCTCAAACTGGTGGAATACATATACTCGAATCGCAGGGTGAAAGTGTCAAAGGAAAACTGGCATTATTCATGGGTATTAATAATGCAAAGTTCAGAAAGCCTGTTACCCCGGGTGATCAACTGGTTTTCGAGGTTCAGATGGTGGGTAAGAGATTCAATACATTTTCTTTCAAGGCTAAGGCTATGGTTGGGGGAAGCGTTGTTGCTGAAGCTGACTTACAAGCCGCTTTAGTTGATAAGGTGAACTGATAATGATAGATAGCAGAGCAGTAGTAAGTGGAGATGCACAGATTGGCAATAATGTTCATATCGGTCCATTTGCCATTATAGAAGGCAATACAGTGATTGGGGATAATTGCCAAATACGTAGTCATGCTGTAATTGCAAGTGGCACTACCCTTGGTAGGAATGTGAGAGTGCATAGTAGTGCCGTGATAGGCACTGAACCTCAAGATCTTAAATTTAAAGATACTCCTACTACTGTTGTTATTGGTGACGATACTGTTATAAGGGAGTTTGCAACTGTGAATAGAGGTACTGAGGCTTCAGGTACCACTTTAGTTGGTAAAAATACTCTTATTATGACTTATTGTCATGTTGCCCATGATTGTATAGTCGGTAATAATGTTGTTATGTCTAATGCCACCCAGCTTGGTGGCCATGTTGAAATAGAAGATTGGGTTACATTAGGTGGAGTTACTAAAGTACATCAGTTTTGCAAAGTCGGAGCTCATGTTATGGTTGGTGCTGATGTAAAAGTTGTTAAAGATGTTCCTCCGTTTATTTTATTAGGAAAGAACCCACCTGTTATTGAAGGGGTTAATAAAATTGGCTTGAAAAGAAGAGGATTTAGTAGCGAAGATATTTCTGCTATTGATGGTTTCTATGATATATTATTAAGGCAAGGTCTTAATACTACTGATGGTATCAAGAAAGCACTTGAAGCTGATCTTGCTAAAAACCCTTATAACCGGCAGGCTATAGATTTTATTGAAAGTTCCAATAGAGGAATTCATAGGTAATAGTTTATGATCATATTTGTATTTTACAATGTGATTTACTATCTTTTGAAAGTGACCAAAAAATGTAATCGCTTATAATCTTCTTATACCCCCTCTCAATAATATTTTCTTATCAACCTATCTGAACTGGGGTATTAATATCTGTTTCTACTAGTTGAGCTTTTTATATCTTATTGCAATTATTGTATTAAAGTGCTATTTTTGCGGGCTGTGTAATAAATGGCACAGTGTATGTAAGAGATATTAAGGCTGACTGGATTATATTCACATTATAATTAGGATTAGCCTATAGCAATGCAGTACTCAATTAGTATTGTATCATACCTATTTGGTAGCAATGGATAACTTGACTCTAAACGACCTTTCTAAGATAGTTGAGAAAAAAAAATCGGGCCCGGAACTGGCTCGTGATCGACTCTACCCCTCTTCTAATTCTATAAAAGCGGGATTATTCCTGGCAGCTGCTGATGCATTAGCAGTTGTTTTATCAGTTACTTTAAGTGTATTGCTCCGTGATACTTTTCTTCAGGAAGGTAATTCAATAGTAGATACATTACCACTTCTGGCCGGGATTGTTCCAGTATTTATGGTTTCTTTTTATCTAAGAGGTCTTTATCCTGGATTTGGTATGGATTCGGTTGAAGAGCTTAAGAACATAACATTTTCTAGTACATTTATATTCTCGGTTCTGGGTGCTATTACTTTTCTTGGTAAAAGTACTTGGGATTATTCACGATTGGTTTTCCTGCTTTCATGGTTTTTCACTCTCATAACTATTCCTTTTGCCAGACATATCATTAGGCGTTTATTCTCCAGTAGTAAATGGTGGGGAGTACATGTTATGGTAATTGGAGCAGGCAATTCTGGTGAGAATATTATTAATACTCTTAAGAAACATCCGCATATTGGTCTCAAACCTATATTGGCAGTTGATGATAATCCTGATAGATGGGGATATCAGGAGGATGTACCGATTGTCGGTGGTACTGAATCCATACCCGACCTGTGTAAAGCTCTGGATATTGATACAGCTATTGTGGCTATGCCAAGAGTTGAAAGAGAACGCCAGAAAGAAATAATTGATAGCTATGGATCAAATTTCGAACATCTCATAGTTATTCCTGATCTTTATGGAGTTAGTAACCTATGGGTAGCTCCTCGTGATATCGGTGGGATTTTTGGTCTAGAGGTACAACAAAAGCTACTTCGTAAGAGATCAATGTTTAAGAAACGTATTGTTGATGTAGTCGTTGGTTCTTTTCTGTTCTTGGGTAGTTTACCTCTATTTGTTCTTATAAGTCTGATGATCATGGCTGACTCTCGGGGTGGTATATTTTTTAGGCAAGAGAGAATGGGCAAGAATGATAGTAGATTTAGTATGCTAAAATTTCGTACGATGCATGTAGATGCTGAGGAAAGGCTTCAGCATATACTTGATGGCTGTCCGGAATTGAGGTCTGAGTATGACAAGTATCACAAGTTACGTAATGATCCAAGACTTACCCGGGTTGGGCGTTTGCTCAGAAAATTCAGTCTTGATGAATTACCTCAGTTTTTGCATGTTATT
>Ga0207422_1001177_pt1 | contig 58303 bp, 42 predicted proteins | sample MarCyaLeptolynsp_FD_187757 | JGI IMG/M metagenome (GOLD analysis project Ga0207422, IMG submission 187757) | Marine cyanobacterial communities from Panama - species 1 Leptolyngbya sp. (SPAdes) | ecosystem: Environmental > Aquatic > Marine > Unclassified | place: Panama: Panama City | collected... | reverse complement strand
AAAAAGAATCGCAAAAAGCCTTATGGCTACGACAAGCATCTTTACAAAGCTCGTCATTTGATTGAAAACTTTTTTGCCAAGCTCAAGCAGTACCGAGCGATCGCGACTCGCTATGACAAAACGGCTCGCAATTTTCTCGGGGCTATTCATCTAGCTGCTATTGTCATTTGGCTTAACTGATGACACGCTCTAATTTGTCAGGCACAGATCCCGATATTGCCATTCTTTCGCAAGATTCTGCACTCATTTTACGAGCGGGGGTTAGCCGATTGCGAAATAGCCCAACCCTGTTCCAAAATCGCTTTATAGGCAACACCGTATTTCGCTTGGCAAGAACGGTGTCATCGCCAGGAAACATAGGGGTTGGAAATATCAGAACCACTCAGAGGCCTATTATCCTTTCAGCGACAGATTCTATTACAACAGGAGCTATACAAACAGGGGGAGATCTAGTTCCTTTTCTTGACCTAGAGCGCTCAAATTCTTTTGGCGGCTTTGTCGATCTGCGTGCGGGAGGCAACATTGAAGTGGCAACAATTGACACTTCTGGCGGTGGTGGAAATATTACGATTCAAACACCTCGTTTGTTTCGGGAAACTGAAGTATTAAATAAAGCGAATGAAGGTGCTATAAGAGCTACTAATTTTCACACAATAGCTGGCTCTCAAGTCATTAGTCTTGATGATCGTATCTCATTGCCTATTAGTATTGATACTTCAGCAATTATAGATCGAATTGGAGTAAATCTTGGAACTATTAATATTGAGCATGGAGGAAAAATTTTCATAATTGGGCCTAATGTTGAGATACTCGATCCAAGTCGCATCAATGCAACTAGTAGTGGTTTCATTTACGAAGATTTAGGAGGGGGTTTGTCCATAAATGCTTTGAATTTTGCTAATATCCCAAACGATGCTAGTTTTACGGCTGGAGCTATTCTTTCTAACCGGGATAATGGTGGATCAATAACTTCTTTTCGAGGGATGAAATTAGAAAACAGTCAAACTATTGGAAACAATGGATTAATTGGAATTCATTTTGCTCCTACACCCAATTCCAATGTTGCTCCTAGCCCAACCCCTGCAAACGTGGACTTAACAGTTGCTCCTACCCCAACAACCTCTGTTCCAGAGACATTATCTTCCGATCCCACTCCTCCTCGCAATTTACAGGCCCCACCGCAAGAAAACCCCACCAATCCGATTATTCTTAGCCCAACCCCCTCTTGCCACTCAACCCAAGACCGCGAAAATGATTGGGAAGAAGACGAGTGCCAAGAAATCTTGAGCGAAGGAGATCGGCGGCGTTCTTCCCAACCGCCAACGCTCCATCTCGATCGCCTGCCCGATATTCAATTCAATCGCCATGCTACTGCTGCGGAAGCGTCTCAGTGAAGTTTTGGCGCTGTGTCTCTGGGGACTAACGCCAACGCTGTCGATCCTTCCCCCTTTTGAGATTCCTGTCCCGAACCGCTCTCTTGCTCGAACCGCAACTGAAAAGGATCTGTGTTTGCCGCAGGCTATTTCTGTTGGGCAACCTCCAACGCAGAAGTCTGCATTTTCCAAGCAAGATTTATCGCTAGGGACTCAGTTCAGACGGCTCAAAAATGCCGATCGCCTATATCCCCGGCCAAAATTTGAGGACAACCGTTTAACCTCCCAACCGTCCCAGACCCAGTTAGAGAATATTGAAGCTGCCGATCGCTGGTGGCAGAAAGCCCTCTCGGTTTACCGCCAGCATTCAGATGCAGAGAAAGAAGCGCGGGTGCTGGCAAATTTAGGAGAGTTGTATCTCTCGCAGGGCAAGCTGGAAAGCGCGATCGCCTACTGGCAAGAATTTTTGACCCTGGTCGTTCGGTTCGAGCAACCCGCGCTGGCCTCTCTGGCCCTGCGAAAGTTAGGGATTGCTTACCAAGACCTCGAAGACCACCGTCAGGCCGCAAACTACTATCGGCGAAGTTTGGCGCTGATCCAGCAGTTGGGCGATGGCTCCGCCGACCTGACGGTACGCGAAGCAGAAGCAGTGGTTCTGGGGAATCTCGGCTTGGCGTACCACAACTTGGGGGATTACGCGCGCGCACTTGAGTCCTACGACACGAGTTTGGCCCAACTCAAAAGGCTGGGAAACGCGAAGGAGGCAGCGAAAATTCTGGCGAATGCGGGCAATCTCTATGCAGCGGTGGGAGAGTACGAAGCGGCTATCGAACGGTATCGACAAAGTTTAGCGCTGTCGGCAGCAGACGAAAATGACGAGACAACGGCTATTGTCTTGGGGAGTTTGGGAACGGTTCACGCCAATTTGGGAGAAACAGAGCGGGCGATCGCTTGCTATCGGCGAGGGTTGGCCGTTGCACGTCAGAACGGAGATCGGGTTTCGGTGGCTCATGCCCTCAATAACCTGGGGTTAGCCTACCGCGATCGCGGCAATTGGCAGGCAGCGATCGACGCACACCAGCAAAGTGTAGCGGTGGCGGAGGAACTCAGTTTGTACGGACTCAAGGGAATTAATTTGTCCAATTTGGGACTTATTTATGCGAGTCAAGGCGATCGAGAACGAGCTATTGCGTTTCATCAACAGAGCGTCGCGATCGCGCAAGCGCAAAATGCACCGCGAGAAGAGGCCCTTGCCCTCAACAACTTAGCTCACGCACTTTTCGAGCAAGGAAAGTTGGCAGCAGCAGAGGAACATTTGCGTCGGGCCGTTCGCGTCCTCGACAGCTTGAGATCTGGCCTGAGCGATGTATCGCACATCTCCATTTTTGACACGCAACGCTTCTCCTACAATCTCTTACAGCAAGTGTTAATTGCCCAAGGGCGATCGGAAGCAGCGCTAGTTGCCTCAGAGCGCAGTCGAACGAGGGCATTTGCCGCTCTCTTAAGCGAGCGAATGGATCTGGCAGTACAACCGTCGCCTCCTTCTCTAGTAGAGATTCGAGCCATTGCGAAAGCCTACGATGCGACTCTCGTGGAATACTCGATTGTCCCCGATGATGCTTTTGTTCACCGAGGCAAATTGAGAGGAACGGCCGCTCAACTCTATATTTGGGTTATTTCTCCCAGCGGGGAAGTAACCTTTCGGCAAGTCGATCTCCGCGATCGGGAAGGCAACTTTCAAGGGATTGATTTAGAGCAGTTAGTTCGAGACTCCCGCACGGCAATTTTTGAGGGAGAACCGTCCAATCCAGGGCTGCAACGCCTTTACCAGCTTCTAATTGAGCCAATTGCTGACTTCTTGCCGACCGACCCCCAAGCGCGCGCAATCTTCATCCCGCAAGATTCGCTATTTCTAATTCCATTTCCCGCGCTGCAAGATGAGACGGGTCAATATTTGATCGAAAAGCACGCAATCCTAACGGCTCCATCTATCCAAATTTTGGCATTAAACCGCCAGCGCCACGAAAATAGGGCTAGAGAGACGCGATCTTGGAGAGAGAGGGAAATATTGATTGTTGGCAACCCCACGATGCCAAGTTTCCCTCGGCGACTGGGAGAGCCTCCAAAACCCCTAGAACCGCTCCCCGATTCGGAACGAGAAGCTCGGGAGATTGCGACTCTGCTCAAGACTCAAGCGTCGATCGGCCCGGCTGCAACGGAACGCGCGATCGCGCAACGCTTGCCTCAGGCGAAGATCGTTCACCTCGCCACCCACGGCTTGCTAGACGAACTCAAGCATTTAGGTTTAGGATTTCCCGGCGCGATCGCTTTGGCCCCAACCGAGAGCGATGATGGTTTGCTGTCCTCCAGCGAGATCGTCAACCTCAATCTCAGCGCCGAACTGGTTGTTCTCAGCGCTTGCGATACCGGACGAGGGGATCTATCGGGCGATGGAGTGATTGGTTTGTCCCGTTCTTTTTTAGCCGCTGGAGCAGCCAGTTTAGTTGTTTCCCTCTGGAAAGTTCCCGATGAAGCCACAGCCGAATTAATGACAGAGTTCTACCAGCACCTTCAACAAAGACAAGATAAAGCACAAGCCCTACAACAAGCGATGCTCTCTGCCATTCAACAGCAGCGCAGCCTTGAAGACTGGGCCGCTTTTACCCTCATTGGCGAGCCATGATTGTCCTGAGAAAGCTTGTAATTTAAGCATTGTGGCGCTTCTGCCGCCGGAACCCCACTCCAAATGCTCCCAGCACGAAAAGTCCCAAGACAGAAGAAGGTTCGGGAACAGCTTCAACCTTAAATGAGCCGAAAGTCTCGCCGCCATCGCCATCCGACACGCGCACTGCTACGTCGAAAGTCCCCGGATCGGCAAACGACCACTGACCCCTTGTCCCCGTAAAATCGTCAAACAGACCGTCGCCATTCAAGTCCCAGTCAAAGGAGAGGATATCGAAAATCCCCGGATCGGTTGCATCGGCAAAAAAGTCAAACAGTTCGTTGGTTTTGACCGTTAAGTTGTTGGTGAGGCTGGTGATTGTGGGAGCAGCATTGAGAACATTAATATCAAAGGAACTAATTTGCTCGTTACGACCATCAAACGTTCTGAGTCGAACCGGGTAATTGCCATCTTGTTGATAGACCCATTTCCCCTCCGGCCCGGCAAAGTCATCAAAGAGTCCGTCATTATCCAGATCCCATTCAAAACTCAAATCATTATTCCGTCCTTGTGAGGGTGCGGTAAAAGAAAACAAATCGCCCTCAAAAATATCCCTTGCGGGGGGGCGATCGTCCGGATCGGGGCTGACCTCTGGAGTTTGATTATCAACATCAACCAGTCTGCCAAAAACATAGATAGGGGCAACATTCGCTCCTCCTTCTTCTGTCAAACCGGGGATGAGTTGAGGAGCATTCGGCGAACTGCTTAATCCATACCACTCCAATGTATATCGCCTTCCACCAATCTCAACTGATTCGTTGATAGGAGGAGTCCCAGTAATAAAAACTCGGTCAGGACAGGAAGTTGGAGTTCCGTTATCCGGAAGACTATAGTATTTGCAAGTTTGTCCTGCTATCCAGGGTTGAGATGGAAGGCGGGGTCGTAGGAGATTTACAGAGTTGTCATTTGGAGTTTCGTCAATTCCAAGACTAAAAGAGAATGATGTAGGAGAGGACAATTCAGCAAGATCCAAAGTGATTGTTAGATCCGTAGCAGTCGCTGCTGACCCTAGAAGTACTGAGTTATTGTAGTGACGAAATGTTCCGAGTAGGAATGGCTCACCGATCTCAAATGTTTTCTGTACGGTTCCAGTAAATCCAAATCCACTCTTTTCCTGGGTCTGCGATCTTCCCCAACGGACTTGGTTTTCTAAACCATCTATCGTGTTGACAGTTCTTCTTTCAACGGTGATACCTCCTCCCGTTACATTTCCCCACGTTCCTGAAGAACGATTGAGCGTGAGAGCATTGGCCGATGCTGTAAATCCTACTGTCACCGCTACAGCAGATAAAGATGCAACCATTGGGAAACGGAAATTCTGAACCATAATGACACCTGGCTAAATGATGAGGTTGTGGGTGTTTAGGGATTTCCCTTCATCGAGAAATCTGTCTCTTGCTCGGTTATCCCAGTCAGCAAAATTGATTTGACCCAATTAAAGAAATGACTAAACTCCCTATCTACCCTGCGGGAAGATGTTCAACTCTCCGATAAATCTTGGCTCTCAATTGATGGGAGTGCCAGACCCACCCTCGATATCCGTGCGGGTCTAAATGCCGTTGGCGGCCCTTTTGGTACGACGGGTGTCGATCCAGGTGACTTTTTTCTCAATACTTTGCCTGTTCCACCGGTACTGCCTCCTCCTGGCATCGTTCCTCCCGTATTTACCGGCGGTTCTCTCTTGTATGGCATCACGCCCAATCCAACGGGGGCAGAAATTGTCATCGGCAATGCCATCATTAACCAGCACAACGGCGTTGTTTTCGCCAAGAATTACGCCAACGGCGATATTCGCGTCAGAGGAGGGCGGGGAATCTTAGCCAATGGTGGCAGAGTCATTCTCGACTCTAGTCGAAACATTTCTCTCAAAAACACTTCTTCTATCCTCACCTCTTCAACGGGCAACGCCGGCGATGTCAAAATCCTCGCCAACAACGACATCAACCTCTCCCCTGGCTCGACGATTGAAGCAATTGGCACGCGAGGCGGCAACATCACCCTGCAAAGTTTCAATGGCGACCTCAATCTCAACGATAATTTAATTACAAGCGTGACGGCTGGGACACAGAAAGGCGGTGATATCAATTTCTTCGGCCAGTCAATTTCCCTAACCAATCAAGCAGTCGCTGCCAATTTGACGCTAGGGACGGGCCAGGCCGGAGACATCAACGTCCAAGCAAAGGACTCAATCAACATTCGCAACACAAATTCAACGAGCATTGCCAGCCTCAAAACCCCTGGTTTGGGAACAAACTTGGCCTCGTTTGTAAACAATACTCCGGCAACGGGTTTCATCTCCAGTACCTTGGGGCCTGGAGACAGGGGCAATATTACGATGAACGCCCACAAGATTAGTGTTCGCAACGAAATTGGGGCAACAGGTTCAGTGGGGGCAACAACCGCCAGCCAAAACTCTGGCAGTCTGGTGGGTAATGGCAATGTTGGCAATTTAACGATTAATGCCATTGAATCAATCGAAATTGTCGGAAATCGAACCGGGCCTTTTACGCCGGACATCACGGATGGGGCCCTGGTGGACGAATACATCGCCATTTCCACGGGATTTGCCGCACCGTCCAATGGCCGGGGATCTCCAGGTGACGTAACGGTTAATACCCCACAGTTAAAACTCCGAGATGGTGCCGCGATTACCACGGGAAGTTCTTTCGCGGATGGAGTTCAGCGAGGAACGGTGACGGTGAATGCAACTGAATTGATTGAACTGGAAGGGTTTGCGGCTCTGGGAACCGCAACTCAAGGCACCGGCGATGCGGGCGATCTCTTTGTCAACGTTCCCAACGGAAAAATTCGACTCCTGGGGGGAGCGGGTTTTGTCAGCGATACTTTCGGTTCGGGGAATGCTGGCACCGTTTCGGTAAATGCCATGGATTTGGAGATTTACGACGGCTCGCGCATCGGTTCGTCAACTGTGGACCGCGGTGCAGGGGGGTTGACGCAGATTAATGTGCCGGGTTCGATTACCTTGTCGGGCCGGTCTGCCGATGGCTCGATCCCCAGCGGTCTGTTTGTTAATTCGGTTAAAAGCGGTAATGCTGGTTCTCTGGAGATTGCGACGGGACAGTTAAATCTTTTCGAGGGGGCAGAAATTACGGCAGCGACAACAGGTACGGGTCAAGGGGGACAGGTAACGGTGCGGGCAGATTCCGTGCGGGTTGATGGAAGGGCGAGTAACGGCAGTGCCAGTCGAATTACAGCCTTTACCAGAGGGACAGGAAATGGCGGCGATTTGAGTATTTCTGCCCGTCATCTCGCAGTTACGAACGGTGGGGAAGTTTCGGCCGATGCTTCGGGGTCGGGACGGGCCGGAACTCTCGCAGTGAATGCTTCCGAAACGGTGGAAGTACTCGGCCCCAGTCGCATATTTTTTGATTCTACGGGGTCGGGAGATGTGGGAGAACTGTCTATTTCCACCCAACGCTTGTTTGTGCGAAATGGCGGTCGGGTTTCGGCCTCGACTCTGGGTTCGGGACGGGGCGGTATTTTGGAAGTGAGTGCTTCCGAAATTGTGGAGACTTAGTAATGGTAGCGGTTTCTTTTTCGACAGTCGCGGTTCGGGAGATGCTCGCGGCATTCGCATCAATACCGGACGCTTGGTTGTGGAAAATGACAGCGAGATTGCCGTCAGCGGCAGCGGAACTGGGGTTTCGGGGGATTTGGAAATTACAGCTAGGTCGATCTTTCTGAACCGCCAAGGACGACTGCGGGCCGCAACAGAAGCGAGTCAAGGGGGAAATATCCGTCTGACAGTCGCCGACTCGATTATCTTGCGATTCAACAGCGAAATTGTGGCGGAGGCGTTCGGTTTTGCTAACGGCGGCAATATGACCATCAATGTTGGCAATTTTATCTTGGCGTTTCTCCAGGAGAATAGCGATGTGGTGGTTGGGGCCGTTCGAGGACGAGGGGGAAAGATTGTGGCGACGGCGAGGGGGATCTATGGTTTCCGACAATTTCGCGGCGATCGCACGCCAGAAAGCGACTTTACGGCGAGTTCATCGCTGGGAATTGACGGAACGGTAGATTTGAATATTCAGGGCGGTCTCCGCCTGAATGCTCTCCCTGCTAATTTTCTAAGCGGCGCAATTCCGAAACATTGTCATGCTAGTGGGGGGACGCGGCAACAAAGCGAATTTATTGTCACGGGATCGGGAGGGTTGCCTGCGCGTTCAGAAGATACTTTTAGCAGCGACAATTTGGAAGTGGGTCTAGTTCCTTTCGCATCGCCTTCAAACAGAGATTTCGATCTAGAGGTTGTTCTGAACAATCGGAATGATTCTCCGCCAACGAACATTATCGAGGCCCAAGGCTGGATTATAAATGAGAAGGGCAATATTGAACTGGTTGCCCAAGTTCCAAGCGCAACACCTCAGAAACCGGGGTTGGCTGGTGCCACTTGCCAGGCAGCGAGTAGCCGAGAGGATTTGGGCTATCTTTATGGTGGAGTGCGTTGAGAGGGTTGAATTGTGCTTTTGGCGTTGGAAAAATTGCGCGTTCCTCCGGGCGATGGCTGCGCCGACCTTGCGGTACGCGTTTTCTTAGAAAATTTAACGTGGCAGGAGTTTGAACAAATTTTAGAAGCGTTAGGCGATCGCCGATCGGCAAGACTTTCTTATGGCAATGGCAAATTAGAGATTATAACCCCCTTATTTGTCCATGAAAATTCTAAGGTTTTGATTGGAGATTGCATCAAGGTTTTACTTGACGAACTGGAGTTAGATTACGAACCTGCGGGTTCGACGACTTTTAAAAATCCGCAGATGGAACGGGGAGTTGAACCGGACGAGTCCTTCTACATCCAGAATTGTCAAGCGATTCGAGGGAAAGAACAAATCGATTTAACGGTCGATCCGCCTCCCGATCTAGCGATTGAAATTGACATCACGTCTCGCACCTCCTTAGAGAATTATCAATGCCTTGGCGTACCAGAACTGTTGCGATATAACGGTAAGCGGCTACAAATTAATGTCTTGTGCGAAGGTCAATATGTCGAGTCTAAAAATAGTCTTGCTTTTTCGAGTTTTGCCCTCGCTGAGAAAATTCCCCAATTGTTACAGCAAAGCCAGCAGATTGGAAGCGCTTGTGCCTTGAGGAAATTTCGGGTTTGGGTTCGGGAGCAACTCTAATTTCTGGGATTATGCAAAAACAAAAAAGGGTGTGTCTTTCTCGTTGGTTGCTCCGGCGACCCGCGCGAATTTTTTTCAGCTTGTTCTTGGCGGCTCTTTTTTTATCTGTTTCGCTTCCCCTATCGCTGGGAGGTACGCGGATATCGCCCTCAGTTGCCCAAGAACAACTTGCCCCGTCTGCATTTGTTCGGCAAGGTCAAGACTTGTACGAACGGGGCGATTTTGCAGCCGCTGCGATCGCTTGGCAGCAGGCCGAAGCCACGTTTGAAAGCCAGGGAGATGCGCTCAATCAAGCGATCGCGCTCAGTAATTTGTCCTTGACTTACCAAAAGTTAGGAGAGTGGGAGGAGGCCCGTCAAGCGATCGCCGAGAGTTTGCAAATTCTTCAACAAAATCCGTCTAGTCCTAACCCAGCTTTGGCGCAGAGTTTAGAGATCCAAGGGCTGCTCTCCCTCTCGACCGGAAAGGCGCAAGCGGCACTGGAGACCTGGAAACAGGCGACGACACTTTACGCACAAGTTGGCGATCGCGCCGGGGAAGTTCACAGCCAACTCAATCAAGCGCAGGCGATGCAGGTTCTGGGACTGCACTTGCAAGCGAGAAAACTGTTAGAGAAAGCAAATCAAACCCTCAGTTCGGCCGCAGACTCTCTGAGTAAGGTGAAGGGGTTGCGAAGTCTGGGGAATGTGCTGCGGCAAATGGGGGAGTTGGAAGCATCTAAGGCGCGTTTAGAAGCAAGTTTGGCAGTTGCCCAACGCCTGCAACTGAACTCGGAAGTTAGCGCAACGGAGTTGGATCTGGGCAATACCGATCGCGCCTTGGGGAACAAGGCAAAGGTTTTCGGTGATGAGAACAAGAGCCGAAATTATTTCAATTCAGCTTTGCAACGATACAAAACCGCTGCAACTTCTGAGACTCCCAGCGTCCGCTTGAAAGCACTGTTAAACAAACTCAGTCTATTGCTCGCAATCGATCGGCAAGAAGACGCAAAGTCTCTGCTAGACACCATTCAGAGCGCGATCGCGCAATTCCCTCCCAGTCGCACCAAAATTTTTGCTCAAATTCAACTGGCAGAAGGGTTGATGGCCTTGGGAAATCCCCCCAAAGACATTGCCAAAATTCTCGCAGCCGCGCAGCAACAATCGCAAAAAATCGGAGATGCGCGCGCTGAATCCCTGGCCCTTGGAAGTTTGGGGACGCTGTACGAGCGGACAGAACAATGGTCTGAGATGGAAAATCTAACGAAACAATCGCTCGGTTTGTCTCAAAGCATTCAAGCTCCCGACCTCTCCTACCGCTGGCAGTGGCAGTTGGGGAGAGCTTATCAGAAATTGGGAGCGCGAAAAAGCGCCATTGACTCTTATACGGGGGCGATCGCAACCCTTCAAATCGTTCGCCATAACTTGATTCCTGTCGATCCCGACGTTCGGTTTTCCTTTCGCGAGAATGTCGAACCCGTTTATCGAGAGTTGGTCGATCTATTACTGAGCGAAACAGCTAATTCCGAACCCACTCAAGACAACTTAAAGCAAGCAACTGAGACAATCGACGCGCTACAACTTGCCGAACTCGAAGACTTTCTCCGGTGCAATCTTTCTCCGATCGTCAAGCTCAGCGAGCAAGATGTGGATACTAGCGCGGCCTTAATCTACCCCATCATTCTGCGCGATCGCGTGGAAGTCATTCTCAAACTCCCTCAACCTCAGCAATTTGAACGCTATACAACTCTTATTTCGGAACAGGAGGCGCAGACAACATTCAAAAATTTGCGAATACAGTTAGAATACTCCTACTTCTCTCCAGAGGGTCTTGAATTAGCTCAAACAGTTTATGACTGGTTAATTCGACCTGCCGAATTGAAACTCAAAAAAAATCAAATCAAAACCCTCGTTTTTGTTCTTGATGGTTTGCTGCGTAACGTTCCAATGGCAGCTCTGCACGACGGTCGGCAATACTTAATTGAAAAGGGATATGCTGTTGCCTTAACTCCGGGTCTAAAACTCCTACAGCCTCAACCTTTAGCCGAAATTTCCTTAGATACCCTGACGTTTGGACTGTCTGAGGTTCGAGAAAATTTCCCAGCACACGATGAATTTTCACCGCTACCCAATGTTCCAATTGAATTAGAGCAAATTCAACGCAACGTCCCCGCTCAGCAATTTCTCAATCAAGACTTTACCAGCGCAACGTTGCGAAATCGGGTTCTTTCCCTACCTTTCCCCATTGTCCATTTAGCCACCCACGGTCAATTTAGCTCCGATCCCCAGCAAACATTCATTCTCGCCTGGGATCGAAAAATCAATATTGATGACTTAAGCTATATCCTCAGACTCCGGGAGCGCAATCGTTCGGAGGCAATTGAGTTGCTGATTCTCAGTGCGTGTAAAACAGCTAAAGGCGATCGCCGAGCAACCCTAGGACTCGCAGGCATTGCCGTTCAGTCTGGAGCAAGAAGCACAATTGCGACCCTCTGGTCGGTCAACGATCGTTCCACAGCCGAACTGATGAGTTTGTTTTACCAAGAGTTGGCGAACAACCAGGAAAAAATCGGGAAAGCAGAAGCCCTTCGACGCGCCCAAGTCAAGCTTTTAAATTCTAATTATCAAGGGCCCCTTCACTGGGCCCCATATATTTTAGTGGGGAATTGGCAATAATTCCCCCACTGAAACAAATTACTCGGCACTGGCCGTACAGCAGTCGAGAAGCGGTACGTCTGCGATCGCGCTTAACCCTATAGAACCTAATAGGTCGCCCCAGTCCGCAGCAATATCTGTATCTTCCGGATTTTGATGGCGCAACTGTGCCAATGTCGCTAGGGCTTCGTGCCAAAGCTGATTCTCGATCTGAAAGAGAACAAGATCGCGGGATGCAGTAACACTCTCTTGCTGGCTGGTTCGCGTTGCTTTAAGTTCTGTTCGTTCGATAAACCCCTGCACAGTGGGGTTTTCAGAGGGACTTTCAGGATTGATAGCAACGGAGAAAATCCACTGATATTGCTTTCCCGGTTCGAGGGCATAGTTAAGGCGAAAACTCGCAATGCCGGCAAAGTCGGTTAGCGGAATGACTTGTTTGTGAAGGAACTGCCGTCGTTCATCCAGCAACACAAGTTCTGCCGACAGATTGGATTGAGAGAGTTGGGGGAGATAAAACCACAATGTTGGGAAATCCTCTAATGTCTGCGTTACAAAGGCAACGGACTCAGTGGCGCAATCCTCTGGTGCAAGTTGGATGTCTCCTTTGCCAGGAACGATCGCAATAATTTGCTCCAAACAAGAATCGCGGCTTCCTCCCGCTGTTCTTTGCCCTTGTCGCGGTCTTCCATCGCTAGAAAAGGTGCCATTCTGATTTGCGGGCAGAGAAGGCCAGTACAGACGTTCGGGAGTGGAGGTACTGATTTGATTAATGGGTTGTGCTGTTGCTGGCAAAGAATGCACTGAAACACAGGTATAGATTGATGCAAGTGCTAACAACCGAAAGGTTTGCTTGAATGCACGCTGATATCGATTCATTGTTCAACATCCTCATTGAATTGAGATTTAAACCAAGTGGAAACAGGGGAGTATACAGTTGCAACAACGCTCGCAACCATCAATGCTAGAGCCGGAGGAATTAACGGTATCCATCCACCTTGGAGCAAGAGAACAAAGCAGAGTCCCCCTAAAGTTGCGAGAGAGGCAAAGACAGCAATCCCCTGGTGGAGGGGCGATCGCGCGAACCAAACCAATAGACCGCCAAGCGCAGACCAACTCGCAATCCAGAGTGCTTCCGCCCATTGGGGCAGCCACCACAGTAAGGAACGTCCGTCGAGAATCGCAGCGATAATCTGGCTCGCCATATGCGCTTGAACGACAACTCCCGGCATTTTTTCCGCCCAATCGCCGCGACTGTAAGGGGTAAAGTGCGAATCTTTCGTGGGTTGAGCAACGCCAATTAAGATAATGCGATCGCGCGCGAGCTCGGCAAGTTGTGCGTCAAGAGACCCGTCCAAGAGTTCTGACAGGGAGACTTGTTGAAATCGCGCAGCGCGATAGTTGATCGGAATTTGGTAACCTTGTGCGCTGGCGGGCGAGAGTTGATAGCCACCAGCGTTATGTTCAAATTTTTGAAAGACGCGATCGCCAATTTGCACTTCTCCTTCAGACTTTCTGTTCGGGGAAAACGGCCCGCTTTGTTCGAGATAATTTAGAGCAATTTGAAGGCTAAAAGCGTAATCGGAACCGCAAGGAGTAGCAGAGGTCATGCCCAGAAATTGACGGCGAATCACATAATCCGGATCGCTGGGTATATCGCTAAACCCGACTTGTTGCAAAGGGATGTGAGGTGGGGAAGCAATTCCGTCTGTCTCTTTCCCTGCTTCGCCAACCTTACAAATTGCCACTAAAGATGTGTTGTTCACGAGTTTGGCTTTGAGCTGGGCTTGAAATTCAAAATCGTGGTAGATATCTAAGCCAATGGTTTGAGGCTGATGAGGTTCGAGTTTTTGTAGAAGTTGCATCAGTGCTTCATCGGCTAAAGAACCTTTGCGAGTCATCCCCATCCGATCTTGATACTGAATATCTGCTTCGGTTACGGCAACCACCAAGATGCGCTCGTCGGGTGCTTCAGCGGGACGCAACTGCATCAGGCGGTCGAACGCTTTCAGTTCTGCGGCCTGGAACCAGCCCAGCGATCGCGCTCCCACCAGCAAACTCGCCACCACAAAACTCGCCAGCAGAACGGTGCTGAGTTTGGGACGAGAGGGAGGTTTGACTGACCTTTCCCGGCGAGGAGACGGTGCAATTAACTCCACCCAAGTAGGTGGCAGGGTCGCGGGATTCTGACACAGCAGCGGCAACCCCGTACAGCCCGGCAGCTCGGCAAACTCCTCCAACCGCTCCCGCGCCACCCGCACCGCCGAGGAGAGCGATCGCCCGCCTGCATACTCCCCCAGAAACTCCCGAACAAACGCTTGCGCGACGCGATCGGGAACCCCTTCCTGCATGACAATAACCGCCGGAATGTGCAAATCTGCCAATTGTTGCGCCAACCCCAACCCCTCGCAAGAATTGAAAATCGCCACCTGCAACCCCTGGCGAATGGCTTCCTTGAGGGCGTGCTTGAAATCCTCAATCGTCAAACTCTCGCGATCGCTCAAATAAATCCGCCCCCTCTCCCGCTCCGTGCGGCTGTGGCCCGCAAAGAAAAAGATCTCCCAACCCTCGCGCAAGGTCTGAATCATCTTTTGCGCCGTCGGCTGCTCCAGAAACAGCGGTTCCGCTTCCCCTAACGCCGCGATCGCCCCCCGATCCGCCGTCAAATCGAGGTGGCGGCTGTCTCCCAAAACCCCCAAAATGCGAACGCGATTGCGGGGAGGGGGAACGGGGAGAATCTTGGGCTGCTCGAACTCTGGAAAGCCATAGCCCACGCCAATTTCCGGATAAGCCTCCAACAAATCCCAAGTGTGCCAAGGCAACTTCCACAAGCGCAGATCCCGCGCCAGAATTGCCAGCCGTACTGCCTTCCCCGACCGAGCAAACTCTTCGCGCAACCGCTCCCGAATTCTCACCCAGCCCTCCTCTGCCGACGGCCGCAACCAAGCTTGCAGATCCGCCTCCAACTCCCGCGCGCAGCGACGGCACGCTTCCACCCCCTCGCTCGTCGAACGGTGGGTGGGCAAAGACTCATCAATCAGCCAATCGTCATCTCCTCGCCGGGCAGAAAGGGCGATCGCCTCCCGAAAAGAATGCTGCCAGCACTCATACAACCCTTCCAGTTCTGCTCTCCCCGGCAAGCGACCTCCCAGCTTAGCGGTGGGCAAACCGCGCTCGTCGCGAATTTCCAGGGCCACCTGAAAGCCTTCGGCAAGGCTCCCTTGTTGGATTTCGAGAATGGCAACTCGGTTGGTCACTTCAGTCATCAGCACCTGACGGTGAGGGAATAGGGAATAGGCAATAGGGAACAGGGGGGAGAAAGCAACGGCAGAGTCAGGGTTATAGTTCTCTGATACACATCAGGCGTGAATTGATAAATGTTCAATGCTCAATGCTCAATGCTAAGCGACAAATTCCTCCCGCACTCTAGCCTCTCCCAGCACCACCTCGATTTGGAATTGAGTTCCGGGGGGAGGACTAAAGCGGCGTTCGATCGATTTATCCCGGCCTCTCCCGCCCGCATCGGCCCTCGATTCGACGCTTAAGAGGATTTTCCCGTCGGAGAGAATGTTCAGTTGCAGGTGGGGCGGGAGCTGTTGCTGCCCCGACGCGGGCTGCACTTGCACCCACACGCCAATGCGCTCGCCCGCTCGCGGCATGATGGCGACAATCAGCGCCAGGGGATGTTCCCCTAACTGCAAGCCCAAATCCACCAGCCGCGCCTTTTTGATGCCAGCGAGGGGGTGACCGGGCTGGAGTTTGCCGAGGCTGAGAGCAGCTTGCCAGCGGGTTTCCTCGTCCCGCGCCCCGTGCAGCAATTCAGCCAGGGCCTCCACCACCGCCGGATGGCCGCGGCCGATATTCCCCAAAACCCCAGCCGCTTGAGTCCGCTCTCGTTCTGAGCGGCCGGGGTGTAAGAGGTCGAGAATGGGCGCGATCGCTTCGGGAGTCGCGATTTTTTGGGGAGCCTCGACGCTGCGAACGGCACTGGGTTCGAGGGGGGCGAGTAATTCCTCAACGCCTTGCCAGCCTTCCTCAACAAAGTCTATGGCTTGTTGCAACCACTGTTTGAGATTGAGGGTTCGCGGGCTGGTGGTTTTCCTCAACCGCTTTCGGTACAGGTCTTGCCGCCACTTCTCGTCGGCCAAGAGAGCGGCCCAGCGCTCAAAGGGAATCTCCAGGCGGGGGGAGTAAGCGGTTGGTTTTCCCAGTGCGTCCAACCATCGCTGCGCCTCCGCAGGCGAAATTTGAGAATGCGCGTCTGATTCTCTTTGGGCGAGCAAGTTAAACTCCCGACTCAACCACAGGACGTTGAGATCCTCAATTAACCTCGCTCTTTCAACCTCATAAGTGCGCCAGACATTATCCTTTCTCCCCTCCTTGACAACCCCATGAGAGGCAAATCCCCAGACCCGCAACCAGCACTCGTCCGATTCCACATTCATCTGCACGGCGAGATAATAATCGGCTCTCCACTCCGGAATATCGACCCATTCCCAGGGGACGCGCAGCGCCTCCGTATCGGCGCTCTCGTCGGGAATCAACACTAAGCGCGTTGACCCTACTTTCAAGACGGTGCCATTGACGAACTCCCAAGTACTGGAGTCGCTTTCGACGGAGATGGACTCTCCTTCAAAATCCGGCTCGCCGCGCAACCCGTCCGCGATCGCCTCCCCGCACAAGGTATTGAGAACGATCCGACGACGGGCCGCATCGCTGGTATATTCGGTGACTTGGGCTTCGATCTCTTCGCACTGTCCCGGCGCGATTTCCAACCACAACTGCTGGGGAAAGGCTTGGACTAACATCTCTAAACTCAACATCGCTCGATTCTCCTTGACCTACTGGGTTGCTTGTTCGTGAGTTAGCCATTTTTCAATGGCTTTGGCAATGCGCTTGCGCTCTCGTTGGCCGGGGAGTTTGAGATTGAGAGTGGTCTCCACCCAGTCAAGGACTTCCAAGAAGAGGCAATCTTTGGCCGCCGCGATCGCCTCTCGAATTTCAGCAGAAGAACGCTGCTGCTGTCGGGCAATTTGGCTCTCGGTGAGAGTTTCAAAGTAACGCAGTCGTAGCAGTTGTTTCTGTTCTTCGCTGAGGCGATCGCGCCAACGGTCTCTCAGAAGCGAGTTGAGGGGGAGTTGGTAGTGTTGTTGCAACCATAGAGTCATGTAGGCATTGGTTTGAACGAGGGTTTGCTCGTCGATTTCGAGGCGCGCCTGCAGCCACTCCAATGCAACTTTCAGCAGTTGGCGCAGCCGCTGCGAGAGGTGGCGGGAGATGGTAGCTTGATTGACTCCCAAACAAGCGCCAATACTAGCCTCGCTGAACCCCAAGCCAAAGCGCAGCAGCAACAAGGCTTTATTCTCTCCTTCTCGTTCTAGCGTTGCTAACTCGCTCTGCAAGGAAGCATTCAAGCTTTCTCTTTCCTGCTGCCAGAATTCGCTCTCTGCGGCCTGGGAAGATTGAGAGGCCTCGGTTTCAATCTCTTCCCCCAGATAGCTAACTTTGGGCATTGCTTGCAGGGCGCGAATGCAGGTTTGAATTAGGTTTTGGAATCCTTCTGAGTCGATGGGGAAGCAGTGACGGCGGCAAAACCGAGCGGCTTCTCGATATTGCTCGGCTGTGGGTTCTCGCCAACGCTTGCCAGATTTGCTGTAGACTTCAAACAAGCATTTTCTAGCGTCGAGACAGCGATTAATCTGGGCTTCCGATTCGCCGAGGTCTTGTAACTTTTGGGCGAGTTTAAGGCGACTCGCTTCTTTGAGGGAGTACCAAATCGAATACTTGCCCCGTCCGGTGTGTTAGTGAAAGATGTCTTGGATTAAACTGGCGAGGCTGAGTTTAAAATAGTCTTCCAACGAGTGGGTTTGTCCGGCGTACTGGCGATAGATACGCTCGATTTCGTGGGGATTGTTGGTCAGACATTGCCCGATGTAGAGGTATTCTTCCCAGGTTTTTTGGCTGTCTTGAAAGTCGCGAAAGGCACGCAGGCGATCGCGGGCCGCTTGGTAACAGGGTGCTTCGAGATAGGCGGCGAGGTGCCATCGAGCGAGGGTTTGGGGCATTCCCAGTTGTCCTTCATCTTGGCAAATGTCGAGGAAGCGACCGACCAGGAAAGCTGAATCTTGAGAGCGACAGCGTTGCTCGAAGCGTTCGTCCGCTCGTCGCGCTGCCGAAAGATTGTGGCGCAGTTTGGGTTCGGGTCGCCACTGCCACTGAGATTGGCGGCCGAGAAAGGTGAAAAATTGTTCGGCGAATTGCCGCGAGGGGATGTCCCAAGTCTGCATTCGATTCTCCTGCTTCTATTCTATCCATCCCAGAGATTGGGGGGATTTCTGGCTTCTATTTTCTGATTGGCAACAGGGTTCCGAATTTATGCACCAATTGCTCGCCCTCCTTTATCGATCTCTGACCTGCATCAATAATTGAAGGGCAGTCAAGCTTCCTTCATCCTTGACTGAAGGGCGTTGCTGAATCAAGTGAAAATCTGGTCTCCATCAGCACTCTCGTTACTTGAGCGATGTGCAGAAAGTTGGTAGTTTTCGACTGAAGGAGATTGCGAGCAAGCAGACATTAAAGGTTCAGTGAAGCGTCCCACTCCGCCGCCGCATCAGCAACCGCTTGCTCCACTGTTTTTTTCGCCAACATTGCGGCTTGCAGATTTTCGTAAACCGCTTTCTGCAAGCGGTTTAGGTTTTCCATAGCGGGGACTAGCACCTCTGCGTCGGCCAGTTGAGCGGCGCTGACTTGTAACGCTTGCTCCAGTGCGGTTGGCTCTGATTTCGCTTCTAGCTCCCCCAAAAAAGCTTGTACTGCTGCTTTGGTGGACGGGAGAACGTTAGCAGCTTTGGCAAAGGCAAGTTGATTTTCGGTGTTGGTGATGAACAGAGCAAATTTTACGGCATCTTCAGGCCGGTCGGTTTCGCGAGGAATGGCCAAGTTCATTACAGCGACATTTTTCTTCCCTGTTGTGCCTGTAATTTGTGGTGCAGAGGCCGAGACTTGAGCAATGGTGGGAGCGTTGGTCGCGATCGCTTCCAAAAATTGCGCTCCCGACGAGAGGAGTGCGACTTCTCCCGCTTGATACAACTCAATTCCGTAGCGATGTCCCTGAGTTAATGCTTCTGGGGGTAAGAGTCCTTGTTGATAGAGATCGACCCAGTAGCGAAAGGCCTCAATCCCTTCAGGGGTATTAAACCCAGCTTTCCCTGATCCATCGACGAGTTGCACCCCCATTTGAACCAAAGACTCTAGAACCTCGGCTGAATTGTTGGGGACAACAGTGGCAAAAAAGGCATATTTTCCGGTTTTTTCTTTAACCTCTCGCGCAACTTTAGCGAGTTCTGCGTAGGTTGCTGGCGGCCGATCGATCCCAGCTTGTTGCAACAAGTCCTGATTGTAAATTGTGATGGTGGTGGTTAAGTACCAGGGAATGCCAAAGCTGAGGTCGCCGAGGCTGCTGGCCCGCCAAATATTGGGCAAATATTCTTGTTTTTCCCAAGCTTCAATGCTGTCGTTTAAATTAAGCCAAGCTTTGCGCGTTGCCAACTGCGAGGCAAAGTTGGGGTTGAGGTTAACAACATCTGGTGCGGTATTGGTGGAGACAGCGTTGAGGATTTTCGTTTCCATCGCCTCCCACGGAATATCTGTCCAGCGCACCTTCACCTCAGGATTTGCCGTTTCAAAGTTCGCGATCGCGCTTTCAAAATACTCGGTGAATTGAGGTTGTAGCTGCATTGTCCAGAACTCTAATTCTCCCATCGCAGAAGGGGAAGGCCCGATGTTACAACTCGCGACAACACTCAGGACAAATCCCAGCACGGCCAGCGCGCACCAGCGCAGCTTTTTTCGGACGGCGATCGCTCTCACGTAACTCCCTCAACTCATCTGAGAGTCAATCATAGCGCCAACTGCGCTTGCGACCAACCGCGATCGCAAGGTAGAGTTGGGAGTCCGGAATGAAACGCTCCGACGGGTCGCTGGTTTCCACAACGAAACAGAGCTACTCCATGCTGTCAGCCATCAACTCATCAGACATCTCGAAGTTAGCCGTTACCGCTTGCACGTCCTCTAACGCTTCGAGCGTGTCGATCAACTTCAGGAGCGATCGCGCCTGTTCGGAATCTGTGACCTCAACGGTATTCGTCGGAATCCAGCGCAATTCCGCTTCGCGGACGGGAAAATCGCGCGCTTGCAGGACTTGGTGCAAAGTTTCAAGCTGAGAAACTTCAGCAAAGACTTCTACCCCTGGATTTTCCCCATCCTCTAAAAACTCGTAACGTTCGGCATCGCCTTCGAGAGAAGCTTCGAGCAATCGATCCTCATCCACAGAACCTTCCAGATAAATAACCCCTTTTTGCTCGAACATCCAGCTTACACAACCTGTTTCGCCCAAACTACCGCCATTTTTCTTAAACGCCGATCGCAAATCTGCCGCCGTTCGGGTGCGCTTCTCGGTCAGCGCTTCCATTAAAATAGCAACGCCGCCGGGGCCATAGCCTTCATAGCGAATTTCTTCATAAGTTTCGCCCTCTCCTTCGTAGGTTCCCGCACCCTTGGCGATCGCTCGCTCGATATTATCGTTGGGAATTCCCGCCGCCTTCGCCTTCTCAATCGCCGTGCGAAGCTGAAAATTCCCTGCTGGGTCGGGAACCCCCTGCCTTGCCGCCACAATAATAGCGCGAGACATTTGTGCAAAAATCTTCGCTCTTTTCGCATCAACCCTCGCTTTCTGACGCTTAATGTTTGCCCACTTACTATGACCAGCCATTCGCGATATCGCTCTTCTTGAATTGTTCTAGCAGTATCTTATAAAGTTTAAACACTCAGCCTTCCGGTTGCAGCTTTTGACTAAGCCCAGTACGGCACTTGTTGAATCTCGGTTTCGTCTCCTCCCAGGAATTGAAAGTCTTTAAATAACTCAGTACTTTGGTAGAAGCAAGTGCGCGAGGGGTAGGGTGTTGGGAAAAGGGTTCGGGCGAAATTCTCTGGATTTCAGTCTGGCTCTGGGATTGAGTCGCTTTGGACGCGAAAACCGGCCGCGCACCAGACAGAGCAGGGGTTTGAGGGATTTTAGGGCGACGCAGGCGAGATTTTTGGGTATGATGAGAGGGCGCTCGCGCAAATGCACCTTGAAAGCTAAATACTGTCTAGGTTTCAAATGCCAGCAGTCGCAAGACATCCAAATCCCTACGAGGGATTGAAACCACGAATTCAATGCCCAAGAAATCTTGGAAGAAGCAACGTCGCAAGACATCCAAATCCCTACGAGGGATTGAAACAAACAAGTGGGATTTCTTTCTCATCTTAGCCGGGTCGCAAGACATCCAAATCCCTACGAGGGATTGAAACAGCCACAAGCGCAACGACGATATTGAAGTTGAGGGCGTCGCAAGACATCCAAATCCCTACGAGGGATTGAAACCTGGTGAATATTTCCTGCCAAAAGCGCGACCTTGTCGCAAGACATCCAAATCCCTACGAGGGATTGAAACAAACAAGCGAAGCGAAAAATCGACGAACTTCATAGTCGCAAGACATCCAAATCCCTACGAGGGATTGAAACAAGCTCTTGGACAGAACCACCGAAATACGACGATGTCGCAAGACATCCAAATCCCTACGAGGGATTGAAACCGGTAATACTCGCTTAGAACTCAATACTTCCTCGTCGCAAGACATCCAAATCCCTACGAGGGATTGAAACCAGGGGCGAATGCGATGGATGAGAATATGCACATTGTCGCAAGACATCCAAATCCCTACGAGGGATTGAAACCAAGCGGCGATCGCCGTGGAGAGACCATTGAGTTTTGATGGGCAATTATCAGTCAATGGCAATGTTATTTTGAAATCGCTCAAATCTTCTGCGATATTGAAGACTTCTTGTATCCAAAAGCTGCCAACGCCGCAAAATTGCATGAAATTAGCCCTTGACAAATACGCCCATTTATCATCTCCCATTCACCGTTGGGAACAGCGTTCTAAACTGCTGGCTCTGTTTGCCTTAATCTTTGCGTTTGCCTTTGTCAAACAATGGCAACTGCTACCAATGATGTTTGCAGTCACATCCATTCTTTTTCTCACCTCCCGCCTTCCCTTTTCCTTTCTTTTATCGCGCCTGCGCTATCCGGGCCTTTTTCTGGTGGGACTGACGCTGTTTTTGCCCTTTGCTGTGGGAGATACTATTCTGTTGAATCTGGGGTGGGTAAGTCTCAAACAAGAGGGCTGTTTAACACTGCTAGTGCTGGCAACTCGTTTTATTTGCATCCTCACGATCGGCTTAGTTGGCTTTAGTACCGCTCCTTTTTTAACCAGCGTCAAAGCGATGCGATCGCTCGCCCTACCGGGGGTTATCGTCGATATGACCCTGCTCGCCTATCGCTATCTCGAAGCTTTCGGCGAAACCCTCGCAACCATGCAACGAGCGATGAAGTTGCGGGGATTTCAGCGTACTCCGTCAGGTCGGCGCAGCTATCGCCGCACATTACGCCAACTTGCTCGGTTAGCCGGAACGCTGTTAATCCGGAGTTACGAGCAATCGGAGCGGGTGTATCGAGCGATGATTTTGCGGGGGTATGGCAGCGATCGAGCGCGCCAAAGACAGAGGTTTTCTCTCCAGATGGGTGTGGCAGATGCCCGTAAATTTTTCCCCGTTGTGCTGGTTGCAGCGAGCTTAATTGTTGCAGAGCTAGCGTTCGGTCAGCTTTGAATTGAGGGGTTGAGGCTCGATGTTTGCTGGCCCGCCAGCGCGATCGCGAGAGGATAGATGCGGTGTTCCTGAACTTGGACGCGAGCGTGGAGTGTTTCGGGGGTATCGTTGAGGAGGATGGGGACGGCCGCTTGAATGAGAATCGGGCCGCGATCGACTTCTTCGCAGACGAGATGAACCGTGCAACCGGTAACCTTAACTCCCGCCTCTAAGGCCTGTTCGATCGCATGAATGCCAGGGAAACTGGGGAGCAAGCTGGGGTGAATATTGAGAATTCGGTTGGGAAAAGCGTCTATTAATACCGAGGTGACAATTCGCATCCAACCGGCCATAATGACCCAATCGATTTGATGCTCTTGCAGAATTTGGATAATCGCGCGATCGAGATCTTCTCGCGACCTAAACTCTCGGTGGTTGAGGAGAACAGCCGGAATTTTCCACCGTTGCGCGCGTTCCAGTACTTTCGCGCCGGGGTTATTGTAAATGAGGACGGGGATTTGCGCGTTGAGCTGGCCCGCTTCAATGGCCTGCGCGATCGCCTCGAAATTGCTCCCACTCCCCGACGCGAGAACCCCTAACCGCAAAGTTTGCTTCAGCGGTAACTGTTCTAAGGTTGCTGGCGGCGAGACGATCGCGGCCGTTTCTAGCGAGGAAGAGTCTGTCATGAACGAGAGGGAATAAGCGGACAAGGTTTTATTCTACGCGAGGCGCGATCGCCTCTGAGCAAATTAAGGGAATGGGGACGTACAAGGCGATCGCCCTTAAACTAGAAACGAGAGCGATCGCAAATCGGATGAGTCTATGGTTGCTGCTACCCCAAAGCTAAAAAACATTCCCACCGAGACTTGGATTAGAGCGTCTTGGGAAGAGTTTATTGCCTTGGCCGATGACCCCGAATACGCCGACGGTCGATTCTACTACGATGACGGTTGCATGAGGATTGAAATGGCTGCACTCGGTTCGGCACACGGTCAGGATAACTCGATTGTTTCCATGACAATTATTCTCTACGCAGCCCTCCATAACCTCCGCATAAAAGAAGTTCTCAACACCAGCTTCAGAAAAGCAGGACTGCGGGAAAGCCAACCTGATATTGGCTTTTACATTGGCGATTCGTTTCGCTTTCCGCCCCATAACAATGCTCCCATCGATCTTGACGAACTCGCACCGCCAACGCTTGCAATTGAAATAGCTGCCTCTTCCCTCGCCGACGATCTCGGCCCGAAGCGGCTGCTGTACGAACGGATGGGAGTGCAAGAATATTGGGTGGTTAATGTTGCCCGGAGCGAAATTATTGCGTTTGCCGTGCGGAATGAAGGCAGCCGACGCATTCGCGAGTCATTGGTCTTACCGGGATTGTCCGTATCGGTGGTGGAAGAGGCATTGCGGAAGTCGCAAGCAGAGGATGATGGTGCGATCGCGCGCTGGCTGATGGCCCGGTGGAATCGAGAAAGCTAACGTCACAAGCAATGCAGTGAATTAGCTTGGCACAAAATTTGGAAAATTCCCACACCTAAGCGCAACACAAAGCAACTTTTCTTAGGTGGCTGGCGATCGCGCGATAGCATTTGGGAAGATTACAGGGAATGTTAGGAGTAGGGTAGCGGCCCTATTTCCGCTAAAAGACGGAGACAATCTATCTAAAGCACACGCCTAACCTCGCGGTTTGCTTCAGCGGCAACTCTTCTCAGATTGTTGTCGGTGACGCGATCGCATCTTCAACCCATCAAGATCGCATCTTCGGCATACCGCGATCGCATTTGGGAAGATTAAGGGAATGTTAGGAATAGGGTAGCGGCCCTCACGGCCGCGAGATCGCCCTCTGCTGGCTCAACTGGGAGGCGATCGCATTCTCAACCCAGATGACGTACTCTCATGAATCTCAGACCCTTTCAACTCGATCTTCTCAAATCGGGAAGTCTCGCCGCACTCGTGCTGTGTTTAACTCCCCAAGTCACGCTTGCTCAATCAATTACTGCCGCACCCGACGATACGGGAACCGCGATCGTCATTGATGGCAATACCTACAACATTAGCGGGGGAACCCAAGCCGGAGCCAATCTTTTCCACTCTTTCCAACAATTTGGCCTGTCTGCCAACGAAATGGCCAGCTTTCTCGCCAACCCTCAAATTCAGAACATTTTAGGACGAGTTGTCAGCGGCGACCCTTCGATTATTAACGGTTTAATTCAAGTGACTGGGGGAAATCCCAACCTCTACATTATGAACCCGGCCGGTATGATTTTCGGGCCGGGGGCCAGTCTGGACGTTCCTGGCAGTTTTTTCGCCACCACGAGCGATCGCATCGAATTTGATGGCGGTGCCTTCAACTCCTTTGGAGACAACAATTACCAAACCCTCGTTGGTTCTCCCACCAGTTTTGTCTTCGCCAGCAACGATCCCGGTAGTATCGTCAACGCTGGAACCTTAAGCGTCGGGGAAGGACAAACCCTCAGCTTGGTTGGGGGAGAGGTGATTCAAACCGGAGAAATTACCACAGCGGGGGGAACCATTACCCTAGCGGCAGTTCCCGGAACCAGTCGCGTGCGAATTTCCCAGGAAGGAATGCTGCTGAGTCTGGAAGTAGACCTGCAAGATGTGGGAGACAGCGGCATTACTCCCCTCGATCTTCCCAGTTTGCTAACGGGACAAACTGACCTCGGCGTAACGGTTGGCGGAAATAACAGCGTTATCTTCACCCACACCAACAGCGAAATTCCCACAACCCCAGGTACCGCGATCGCGTCGGGAACCCTGGATGTTAGCAATCTCAACGCAGGAGGAACGGGAGGCAACCTCGATATTTTTGGGACAACCGTCGGCCTCTTAGGCGCGAATCTCAATGCCTCCGGTGCTGCGGGTGGAGGCAACATTCGAGTTGGCGGCGATGCCAAAGGACAAGGGACAGTTCCTAACGCAGACGTTCTCTACAGCAGTGCCGACTCCACGATTAACGCCGATGCCACAACCAACGGCGACGGCGGCAATGTTATTCTCTGGTCGAACCAAACCTCTCGCATCTACAGTCCCATCAGCGTTCGAGGTGGCGTAACAGGAGGGAATGGCGGTTTTGTCGAAACCAGCAGTGCGGGATTTTTGGACGTAACGGCGACTCCCGACTTAACGGCCCCAGCGGGAACGGCGGGAGAATGGCTGATCGACCCCCACAACATCACCATTGGCAACTATGGCGGCACGACAACTGGCGTAAGTCTCCCCGACTTCACGGCAACTGCGGATAACGCTCAAATCGACATTACTACTCTCCTCAACGCCTTAACCGGCGGCGCAACGGTCACCGTCTCCACGGGGACAACGGGGACGCAAGCCGGCAACATCACCCTCGCTACCAACCTCGACTATAACGGTCGCGGTGCTAACACTCTGCGACTGGAAGCGGCGAATACGATCAATATCAACGCGCAAATCTTTGACAGCGACACCGCAACGACTCCTAACGATTCTCTCAATCTTGTGTTGATTGGTAATAGCGACGGTGTGGGTTCCGGGCCGGTGTACACCAGAGGCGCTATTTTCACTGGAGGGGGAAACTTAATCATTCAAGGCGATGGCGGTACAGCAGATGGCATTGGAACCCGCCAAACCATCGATACTGGTGGCGGCGATATTACGTTTACGGGGACAACTGACAGCGGTTTCGCTCCCATTCGCAGTGACGGGCCAATTAATTCCAGGGGGGGCAACATTACCTGGACGGGTACGAATACAGGAACGAATGCTAACAACTGGGGGGTTGTTGTCAATGGAACACTGAACTCTGAGGGGGGGAATATTCGTATTGTCGGTCAAACCGGCGGACGGCTTGGTGTTGCAACCTTCAGAGATATTAATTCTGGGACGGGAAACCTGACCATTGAAGGTACGTCAACCGGCCGACCGGGTTTAGGTTTCGTTCGGGGGATTAATCTGCAAGGAGCGGTCGTCACCAATGGCGGGGATATTAACCTTACGGGAAGCAGTACGGACTGGCAAGGCATTTTTGCCTATCGTCCCATTCAATCGAATGGGGGTAATATCACTATCAATGCCACCAGTACTAACACTGAAAGTCTTCTGACCATCCGGACAGGTTCCATTGAATCGGGTGGCGGAAATATTACCATCAATGGTAGCAGTCAAAATAGTCGGGGGCTTCGATTCCAAAGACCGATTAACTCCAATGGCGGTAATATTAGCCTCACCGGGACAAGCATCAACCGCGAGGGCATTCAAGTTCTCAATACTCTAAACTCCAACGGCGGTAATGTTAATCTGACCGGAATTAGTACTAATCGTGACGGCATTCAAGTTTTCAATGTCCTGAATGCTGGTAGTGGCGATATCACGCTGAGTGCCGATCGCACCCGCCTTGATTTTGGCAATACGGCAATCTCCGGAACGGGGACTCTTTTAATTCAACCCCTAACAACCAATCTCGATTTAACGGTGGGGGGAACCGGGGCCGCTTCGACGACATTCCTCAATAACGCCGAACTGAATAACATTACGCCTGGGTTTTCGGCATTTACCATTGGTCACGCTGACGGCACGGGAACGACGGTTTTAGGCAGCGACACGAGTTTTAACCAAGCGCAATTGGTAACGGTTCGCAACGGCAATATCGACACCAATGGGTTCAATCTCAGCGGCAATGCGGCCCTCACCCTCCAAGCAGTGAATACCATCACCGTCAGTAATAATCTTTCCAGCGTTGGCGATTTAACCCTGATTGGCGATGAAATCGACTTGAACGGGGGAGCCAATTCTGTTTCTGGCAATAGCGCGCTGTTCCTGCGACCCGCAACAGTTAGCCGCGATATCGAAATTGGCAATGCCACCAACAGTCCCACGGCACTTTCTTTAACCACGACAGATTTAGGTGCGCTGCAAGATGGTTTTAGCCAAATTAATATCGGTTATGCTGCCAGTACGGGAACGGTAACCCTCAACCGTGCGGCAACGTTTAACGATGGGGTGCAAATCCTGGGAGGTTCGACCCTGGTTGGCCCCGATCGCTCGACCGTTTGGAACCTCACCGGAACCGATGCAGGTAACCTCAGCGGTTATCCTAACAGCCTGAGTTTCAGCAATATTGAGAACCTCACCGGAGGAAATGCCAGCGATACGTTCCGGTTTGTGGGGACGGCGAATCTCAGCGGCAATATTGACGGTGTTGGCGTAACGGATATTCTCGACTACTCTGCTTACACTGGCGGCGATCTGACGATTAAGCTGGGGACAACGACGCTGGGAACGGCGACAGCGGTCGGCGGCAGGATTTTCAGTATTGAAGGCGCGATCGCGAATACAGCGTTCAACAATACTTTAATTGGCGAAGATATTGCCAACAATTGGCAGATTACCGGGAATAATAGCGGGACGGTCAACGACAGCTTTACCTTTGCTAACTTCCAAAATTTGGTAGGCGGTGCGGTCGAGGATACTTTTAACCTACAAAATGGCGGCGCGATCGCCTCTATGGATGGCAGTACGGGTAACGATGCGTTCGTTCTCAACAGCGGCAGTACAGCGGGAACCTTGAATGGTGGAGTTGGCAACGATAGCTTTACCTTGAATGGTGGCAATGCGGGAACCCTCAACGGCGGAGTTGGCAATGACACTTTTACTCTCAACAACGGTAGTCGCGTCACAACGGTCAATGCGGGTGCGGGAGACGATACCTTCACCTTCAACAGTGGCAGCAACGCCGGAACGGTCAATGGTGGGTTTGGGAATGACATCTTTACCCTCAACAACGGCAGTCGCGTTACCACTGCCAATGCGGGTGTGGGTGATGACACGTTCAAAATTACCGGCCGAGTTACTGCGGATAATCTCAATGGTGACACCGGAAACGATACCTTCCAATTCATTGGCGACACCCCTTCGATAACCGGAAGCATTGACGGCGGCCCCGATTTTGACACGCTGGACTACAGGTTCTATTTCGGACAAACCGCGATCGTTATCCCCGGTTCAACCCGGTTGGGAACCGCCACGGGTGTTGGCGGGACGATTATCCGCATCGAGAATTTCCTCGGCAATTTTACCTTCGGAACGGACTTAGCGCCGCCGCGGGAGACTCCCCTCGAACCTCTCTCTGTGAGTTGTAGCGTCCGAGAGGTGAAAGTTAAGGACGAACAAGAACGTGCTGAAATGAGTCGGGTTTCTCGGCCGGACTCAGCACGTCAGGTGGACGACCATTGGTACGAACAATGCAAACCCCCGTCTGCTACCGAACCAGAGCGAGAACCGTAAGGCGATCGCGCACTCTCGAGTTGGAGAAGCAAATCAATTGTGTCCATAGATAGCAAGTCCCCAAACCTCCAAATGAACGACATCTCCCCCAGTGAAGTCGCCGCAATGCAGGAACGCATTCTCCAGCTCGAAAACACAGAGCAAGAGTTGCGTGGCGAATTGCAGCGATACAAACAGCGGTTTGAGAGTTGCGATCTGTGCGATCGCAAAGAAGCAGGCGAATATTTCTTCGAGTCCTCCCTCGATCTCGCCTGTATTGCGGGTTTCGACGGCTATTTCAAGCGAATCAACGCGGTTTGGGGAATAACCCTTGGCTACACTCTAGCGGAGATGACAGCCAAACCCTTTATCGAATTTGTCCATCCCGACGATCGCGAAGCAACCCTAAGTGCGGCCGCACAACTTGCCGAGGGAAACACAGTGGTTTCTTTTGAAAATCGCTACCGCTGTAAAGATGGTTCCTATCGCTGGTTGTTGTGGAATGCCACTTCCTCGACCGCCAATCAACTGATTTACGCTACGGCCCGCGACATTAGCGATCGCAAGCAAGCAGAAACCGAACTCAAACAGGTTAACCAAAACCTGAGAATGTACCTGAAAGCGGCCCTCGAAAGCATCACCGATCCGCTCTTCATCAAAGACCTGAACGGTCGCTATGTCCTAACCAACTCGGCCTGTGGAAAAGTTTTGGGCAAGACGGTTGAAGAAATGATGGGTCAAGACGATTACAGTCTATTTTCCCTCGAATTTGCCCGTCACATCGAAGCAATCGACCGCAAAGTCATTGCTAGCGGTCAAACCTTCAGAGCAGAGGAAGAAATTGTCCTAGACGGCGAAACGCGAACCTATCTCACCACCAAAGATGTTTGTCGCAGCTCACAGGGCGATATCATCGGTTTGGTTGGGATTGCTCGCGATATTAGCGATCGCAAGCAAGCAGAAGAAGCGCTACAAAACTCAGAGACACAACTCCGAAAAAAAGCGCAACAACTCGAACTCACCCTCCACGAATTGCGCGAAACCCAGGTACAACTCATTCAAAGCGAAAAAATGTCCGGCCTCGGTCAGATGGTGGCGGGAATTGCTCATGAAATTAACAACCCCGTGAACTTTATTCACGGCAATCTCGGCCATGTGGCCGAAAGCTGCCAAGATCTGCTCGAACTGATCCGCCTCTACCAAGAGTCCTTTCCCCAAACGCCTCCCGAAATTCAAGAGTGCATCGAAGACACCGATCTGGATTTTGTCAGCGACGATCTGCCGCAAATGCTTGATTCCATGAGGATGGGAACCGATCGCATCCGCGAAATTGTGCTTGCCTTACGCAACTTCTCTCGCCTGGATGAAGCGGGGATGAAAGAGGTCGATCTGCACGAAGGAATCGAAAGTACCCTCACCGTGATTAACAGTCGCCTGCAAGGCGCGTACCGTCAGGTCGGCGCAGCCATCGCGGTTCGCAAACTCTACGGAACCCTACCGCCGATTCAGTGCTATCCCGCCAAACTCAACCAAGTTTGGCTCAATCTCCTCACCAACGCCATCGATGCGCTGGAACTAGGAACAGGGATCGATTTGCACAACGCCTTAATCCCCATCATTACCATCCAAACCGCACAACTGGACTCCCAATGGCTGCAAGTTAAGATTCAGGACAACGGCATGGGAATTCCCGCGAAAGTCAGAGACAAAATCTTCGACCCCTTTTTCACCACCAAGACCGTTGGCAAAGGGACGGGACTCGGACTCTCAGTGTGCTATCAAATTGTCCAACAACACGGCGGCCAGATCGAGGTGAGTTCGCGACCGGGTAAGGGATCGATGTTTGCGATCGCGCTTCCCATCAAGCAACCTCAATTCTCAACTTAATGTTGTTGCTTCCACAATTTCCCCAATCTTTTGCCTATAGTTTTCATTCTTTCCATTGCTTCCTTGCTTGAGCATTCCCCAAGAGGGGAAAATTGCGCTAAAACCAAGACTGAACCTAAAAATCATTTCCTTTTGTTGCGATAATGCTCGACAAAATCTGGAAGCATAACCCACAGAAAACAAAGCTACCAACCGCCTTCATTGCGATCGCTATTTTCATTTGTCTTTTTCCCTCCATCTGCAATCTATTTGGAATTGACTTTGGGACACCCGGCCATCCTCTCGATACGAGGATTATTTCCACCCTGGCAGACAGCAAACTCACAGATACGCTACACCACAGCTTAGCAGGAAGTTTTACGCACACAATCTTAGAATGGAGTGCTTTCTGCACGGCAATTTTTACAGTTATTCTGGCGTTTGTCTATTTTCACAGCGAACGAGATGTAACGACCCCAATTATTGCTGTCGCTTTATTTTGTGCGGGGATTATGGATGCTTTCCATACCCTAGCTGCCGATCGCCTAATTGAAGTTGTTGCTGACAATCAAAATTTGATTCCTTTTACCTGGGCGCTGTGTCGATTGTGCAATATTATTCTCACTTTAATTGGCGCGAGTCTTTTCTTAGTTAGCAAGCCTCAAAAACTCGAAAAAGACATCTCTTTCATTCTGATTATCAGTTTGCTGTTTGGCTTAGTTGCCTATGGAATTATTCATTTTTGTGCTGTCAGCACGCAACTACCAGCAACAACTTTTCCAAATTCAATAATCACTCGCCCTTGGGATGTTGCGCCTTTGATTCTTTTCGCGATCGCGGGATTGTTTGTTTACCCCAAATTTTATTCTCTCTATCCCAGCCTCTTTTCTCATGCTCTGATTGTGAGTACAATCCCCAATGTGTTCGTGCAAGCACACATGGCATTTGGTTCAACTGCCTTATTTGACAATCATTTCAATATTGCTCATTTTCTCAAAATCATTGCCTACCTTATTCCCTTGACTGGATTAGTTCTCGATTACAGCTATACCCATCAAGCGGTCAAGCACGCGAATCACCAACTGAGCCACACGATTGCAGAGCAAGAAAAAATAGAGGTCGCATTAAGACAGTCAGAAATTTTGCTCAAACGAAAAAATCAGAAGCTAAAACAAGCATTAGGCCAGCTCAAACAAGCTCAAAGTCAACTCATTCAAGCTGAACAAATGTCTGGTTTGGGGCAAATAGTTGGAGGGATTGCCTATGAAATTAATAACCCTGTTAATTTTATTTGCGGGAATATTTCTCATGTCAAAACTTATTTAGAAGACTTACTCAAATTACTACAGCTTTACAGAGATCAATATCCACAAACAACAGAAGAAATCGAAGCAGAAATCGAAAATATTGAATTAGATTTTTTGCTGAAAGATCTCCCGAAAACACTCAGTTCTATGAAAATGGGAACCGATCGCATTCGCCAAATCGTTTTATCTTTACGAAACTTTTCTCGTTTAGATGAAGCCGAATGTAAAGATGTAGATCTGCATGATGGCCTTGAAAGTACCCTGGTCATCCTCAATCATCGCCTCAAACAAGGGATCGCAATTGTTAAAGAATACGGCGATCTGCCCCTGATTGAATGTTATCCCTCTCAGCTCAATCAAGTGTGGATGAATTGTCTCAGCAATGCCATTGATGCTTTAGAAAGCACTCAAGCGATCGCGCGTAAGAGTCATTCTGAGAGTCGCAAAACCGAACAATCTTATCAAATTACGATTAAGACGCAAAAGCTCGATTCTCAAACCATCCAGATAACAATTGGAGATAATGGACCGGGTATTCCCGCAGCAATTGTTGAGAAAATTTTCGCTCCCTTTTTTACCACTAAACCCATTGGGAAAGGGACGGGTTTAGGACTCTCCATTTGCTATCAAATCGTTGACAAACACGGTGGAGCGATTGAGGTCAGTTCGCAACCAGGGAAGGGAACAATTTTTACGATCGCGCTTCCCATCAAACAACCTCAATTTGCGACGTAACTGGATTCTGGCATTGATGCAGGATTTAGAGGCGAAAAAGCTCGGAAAAATCGGCTAAAGTCTTGATAAGACGACCTGTGCACCGTTGAAAATTGAAACGCCCTTCTTGATTGACAACTCTCCTCCAGGTGCGTGGAATTTTACGCTGAAGCGCGATCGCCTGCGCTTTAGAAGCCAGATTGCTGACATTGCCCTTGGAAAATGGATTCTCAGCTAACTTTGTCAAGAGTTACTGAGAAATGTTAACATTAGTTAATATAATAAAATAAAGATAACCCATGTCCTTACTCTCAAAAAGGTCTTATCCAATCGGCAAGCCATAACAGAACCGGGAAAGTCCCCCAGACCTTAAGTTTAACCCCCCACCCATCCAAAATATTGATTTAGGAGTAGCGAGAGCGTGAACAAAAACAAGAAATGGCGTAATGCAGGGCTATATGCACTACTTGTAATTGTCCTCATTGCCTTAGGAACGGCTTTCTTCGATCCCCCGCGAGACACCAGCGAAACCTGGAAATACAGCCAGCTTATTCAAGAAGTTGAAAGCAATCGCATTGATACCGTCAGACTGAGCGCCGATCGCTCCCAAGCTAAAGTCACAGCGCAAGATGGAACCCAAGTTGAAGTCAACATTCCCAACGATCCCGACTTCATCAATATCCTGAGCAAAAATGGCGTTGATATTGTCGTTCTTCCGCAAAACAACGATGGAACTCTCCTGAGAACCTTGAGCGGACTCTTTTTCCCCATCTTGTTACTGGTTGGACTCTTTTTCCTCTTACGCCGCGCTCAAAGTGGCCCCGGCTCCCAAGCGATGAACTTTGGGAAATCCAAAGCTAGGGTACAGATGGAACCCCAAACCCAAGTCACCTTCGGAGATGTGGCAGGAATTGAACAGGCGAAACTCGAACTCAATGAAGTTGTTGACTTTCTCAAAAATGCCGATCGCTTTACCGCCATTGGTGCAAAAATTCCCAAAGGCGTTCTCCTCGTTGGCCCTCCTGGAACCGGTAAAACCTTACTCGCACGAGCGGTTGCTGGGGAAGCTGGCGTACCCTTCTTCTCCATCTCCGGTTCTGAATTTGTGGAAATGTTTGTTGGCGTTGGCGCGTCCCGCGTCCGCGACCTGTTCGAGCAAGCCAAAACAAATGCTCCCTGCATCGTCTTCATCGATGAAATTGATGCAGTGGGACGCAGCCGAGGCGCGGGTTTAGGCGGCGGGAATGACGAGCGAGAGCAAACTCTCAACCAACTGCTCACCGAGATGGACGGTTTTGAAGGCAACACGGGGATTATCATCATCGCCGCAACCAACCGTCCCGATGTTTTGGATGCAGCCTTGTTGCGTCCCGGACGTTTCGATCGCCAAGTTGTGGTTGATCGTCCCGACTATGCGGGCCGTCGAGAAATTCTGCAAGTTCACGCTCGCGGTAAAACCCTTGCCAAAGATGTGGATCTCGAAAAAATTGCCCGTCGCACCCCCGGATTTACCGGAGCCGACCTCTCGAACTTGCTCAATGAAGCCGCCATTTTGGCCGCTCGCCGCAACCTGACCGAAATCTCCATGGACGAGATTAACGATGCGATTGATCGCGTCTTGGCCGGGCCCGAGAAGAAGAACCGGGTGATGAGCGAGAAGCGCAAGCAGTTGGTTGCCTATCACGAAGCCGGTCACGCTTTAGTGGGTGCTTTAATGCCAGACTACGACCCAGTACAGAAAATTAGCATTATTCCGCGCGGTCGCGCTGGAGGCCTAACCTGGTTCACGCCGAGCGAAGAGCGCATGGACTCGGGCCTCTACTCCCGCTCTTATCTGCAAAATCAAATGGCGGTTGCTCTTGGCGGACGCATTGCCGAGGAAATCGTCTTCGGTGAGGAAGAAGTCACTACGGGTGCGGCGAGCGACTTGCAACAGGTGGCGCGAGTGGCGCGTCAAATGGTGACCCGCTTTGGCATGAGCGATCGCCTCGGCCCCATCGCCTTAGGCCGCCAGCAGGGGAATGTGTTCCTCGGCCGCGAAATTGCCTCCGACCGCGATTTTTCCGATGAAACGGCTTCGGCAATTGATGAGGAAGTCCGCCTCTTGGTCGATCAAGCCTATAGTCGGGCAAAAGAGGTGTTGACCGGCAACCGCCATATTCTCGATACCTTATCGGAGATCTTGGTGGAAAAAGAAACGGTTGATGCAGAAGAGTTACAAGAGCTGCTGACGAACAATGAAGTGAAGATGGCCGCGATCGCGTAGCCTTTTCGGAATAATTTCTCTTTCCTGAGTTGGGGCGCAAGCATTGCGCCCCTTCTTTTCTACAAACTTCAATAAGATTGTTGTCGAATTAATGGAAATAAGACCCCCCGACAACAGCAGCGTCAGGGCGTTTCGCTCTTGAGTGAAGGTGGGGGTTTAGGAATTGAGGGCATTGCGGTAGGCGATTGCGCCTTCAGTTTGGTTGCCAGAATCAACAAATTGGCTCAATAGGGCAAAATCCAAGTCCGGCAAGAGGGAACTGCGATCTCGCTCAACATAATCGCCGTCCTGCAAGCAATAAATGCGAAATCGGCCGTCCTCCCAAAACCACACTTCCGGCACGGCCAAGCCTCGATACAGTTTTAATTTGTCGATTCCCCCGCTGGTGAGGGCGATCTCTAGGGCAATATCCGGTATCTCTACCAACTCACCCAAACAGTAACACTCGTCCGGTTCAGCTCCCCGTTGAGCGGCTTCGCGGCGAAAAGTCGCATTGCCGTAACCGTTGAAATTTAACCGCTTTTCCATCGCATAGGTTTCCAGCAAGCGAGCAATCATCTTTTTGAGACGCTCGTGTTCGGGAGAGGTAGACATTACCAGTTCGAGGGTTCCTTCGACATAGTTGAGGCGGGGATAGGCATTGGTGAAAGCATCCGAGAGTCGTTCGTACTCCTCCCAAGTGACATTGTGGAGCAAAAGGCGCTGCTCGCTGGCAGGCTGGTGGGTTTGCGGGTCGAGGAGAAGCATATTTTCAGCGATCAATGACCAGTAAACAGCAATCAGTGAATGCTACGTTTCTTGTCGCTTTCGTGACGTTCGAGGAGTTCGATTCCGGCAAGGATAACATCAAGCGAGCTATTTTACTTCCCGCTGGCAACCTAGTGCTGCACAAAAGCTTCGACTTCTTCGGGAGGGAGAGCAATTTGCATCGTTTTGAGCCAGAGAAGTATGGGATTTATTATAAAAGATTGCGCTCAACTGACGGTACGGGCTTTCGGTTGGGCAATCTAGGTTTTTAACTTGAATCTCCATGAGAAGGAACTTTGACTCTTCAGAAAAGGCCCTATCTCTTTATGCTTGTTTAAAAATACTATTGGCAAGCGTTTTAGCTCAAGGATATCCGAAACGCGATCGCCCTTAGAGGGGAAGATTTTCGCTCAGGAATCGCTGGGTTTTTCTGGGCTGATTTCTGAAGACTTGGGTGAAATGCCGTGAATTTTCAGCACCTCTGAGAAGGTTGGACAATAGGGGGTTAAACCCACCGCTGCTGGGTTGAGAGCGTTCTGGTAGGTAAAGTGGCGATAATTAATACAGAATCGATCCCAAGGCTCCATCTGGATGCGAAAGAGGACGATGAAAATATTGGCAAGCCAAACGGTTAGGGGGATTCGGAAATAGATTGGCTTGCCTAAATAGTTGCAGACTTCCTCGACGGCTTGATTGAGGGAAAGCGCGGGGTTTCCCAAAACCACTTTTTTGACTCCCCCCTCTCCCAAAACTCCACCAGGTCTGATTTTGGGTGGATTGTCGATCAGGTGACAGGTCACTTTGGCAATATCGCGAGCGTGGATGTAGTGAAAACTGCCATCTCCTTTAAACCAGCGAATGAGATCGACCCATTTCACCACTCCGGGTAAGCCAGAGGAGAGGTGAGAGTAGGGTTTGATACCATCGCCGCCGAGGACAAGAGTGGGGAAGAGGGCGGTAATTTTGGGCGCGATCGCCAGACGGGAGAGTTGGCGAAAGCAGTCGTATTTCGAGCGAATATACCCCGTCCCAATTTGACCGGCCTCGCGCAACAATTCATTTTCGCGATCGAGAATGCTGGCGGTGGAGAAGTACAACACTTGTTCGCATTGATTGGGATCGAGCAAGTTCATCAGCCGAATAGTTTTGACAACATTAATGTCAAAGACTTCTCCCGACCCTCCCCAAGCGGTTGCGGCTAAAATCGCCACGTCCATGGTTTTGAGCAAGTCCCGAAACTGCTCGATTTCTCGCAAATCAGCTTGCAAAACGGTAATTCCGGGACGAGCATCGGGATTCAATTTCAACTTTTCCGGATCTCGAACGAGCAAGAAAAGTTCGCAATCGGTTTCTTGAATTAATGCTTCAGCCAGGTAGTGACCGATACAGCCGCTCGCACCGGTCATAAAAATCCGCTTGACACTCATGGGTTTGGCAATAGGAGGGGATCGGCAATAGGGTTTCTCAATTATCTTAGTCTGAGAACGTTCCGCTCAACGTTCCGTCGTCGGTTCAAACTGCGATGAGTTTATCAATTTGCTTGGCGGTTTCAAAAAAGAAGGCTGCGTTTTCCTCCGGGGTTCCGGGTAAAATGCCATGGCCTAAGTTGAGGATATGGCCGGTGGAGCCGGCTTTGCGAACGGTGTCGATCATGCGATCGCGGATGAAGTCTTGAGACCCAAAGAGAACTCCCGGATCGACATTTCCTTGAACTTTCATCTCCGGGCCGAGGCGCTGTCTGGCATCTGCCATATCGACCGTCCAGTCTACGCTAACAATATCCACCCCCGATTTGCCCATGCGTTCTAAGACTCCAGCACTCCCACTAATGTAGAGGATGAGCGGAGTGTCAGGGTGGGTTTCTTTCACCTGGCGAACCACTTGTTGTTGGTAGGGTAAGGCAAAGACTTCGTAGTCTTGGGGACTGAGGTGTCCGGCCCAAGAGTCGAAGAGCTGTACAATTTGCGCGCCACAGTCAATTTGGTAGCGCACGTAGGTGGCGATCGCGTCGGCGATGTGGCTCAGAAACTGGTGCAGCATGGCGGGCTCGGAGAAGGCCATGCTTTTGATGTTGGCATAGTTCTTCGAGGTTCTCCCTTCGATGGCGTAGGCGGCTAGCGTCCACGGCGAACCGACAAATCCCAGGACGGTGGACTGGTTCCCGACTTCCGATCGCAAGGTTTGTAAAATCGTTTTAATAAACGGGAGAGATTGCTCCGGATCGAGGGGGTGCAAGCGATCGATCTGTTCCTGAGAGCGAATGGGCGGATCGATAATTGGCCCCTTGCTCTCAACAATGTCAAAGGGAATGCCAATACCGGGAAGCGGCGTTAAAATATCGGAGAACATAATCACCCCATCTGGCTGGAAAGCTCGCCAGGGTTGGAGGGAAATTTCAATAGCAATATCGGCATTCTCCGAGCGCTCGCGGAAACTCGGATATTTTTCGCGCAAATCTCGATACACTTTCATATAGCGTCCGGCTTGTCGCATCATCCAAACGGGAGGGCGTTCCGAACTGCCACCGCGAGCGACCCGCAAGAGTAAAGGAAGATCGTTAGCGTCTGCCATCTTAAATAGTACCTATAACTTTTTTAGTGCATTTGTTAGCTTATCACCCAAAGGCACGTCCGGCGCAGTTTCAGGCGCTTTGCGCCGGCGGTTTCCGATGCGATTTGTTTGTTTTTTCCGTCTAATCAACTAACTAGCAAAATAAAGATGCGAAAGGTCGTGCTATTACTGTTTGTGGGGGGATTGGCCCTGGTGGCTATCCAAGACGAGTCGCCGATCGTGCTTGTGTTTTTTGGGAGTCAAACGATTGCACTCCCCGTCGCTATCTGGATATTGTGCGCGATCGCGGCTGGATTTTTAACCAGCCTTTTGTTACAACTCCTCAACTATCGTCCCCTTTCAACCGTTCAACCGACCCCTCCCCTCGAATCTCGCCGCCGTCGAGAGCGAGTTTCGCGCGCGACTCGGGCCAATTCTCCCCCAGCTTCAGATTGGGAAACAACGACACAAGTGGGAGACTGGGGCGATCGCGCGACCTCCGTCAGACCGCCAACACCCAAACGTCGCTTGGATAAAGAACCTCAGTCTGAGAAAACCCAGCAACAACCCACCGGCAAATCGCGATCGCGCGGTGAAAACCCAGAGCAGAAAATCGACCGAGAACCGCCCCCCTCTGCGTCCTCAGGCGATCGCGTCTATGATGCTGACTACCGCGTGATTGCAACGCCTTATCAACGCGAAGACAGCAGTAGCGAGGAAGAAGATTGGGGATTCGATGACGAAGAGTTTGAGTCTGAGTATCGGCGCAACTACCGCGATCGTCTCTCAGACCCCTAGTGCTTTGTCAATTTTCAATTGAGGTCGGGGGACGACGAGGGAGATGGGGAGTTCGGGAATTGGGGAATTGGGGAATTGGGGAGACTCTTCAACCCCTCAATCTGGCGATACAATATTCCTCACGGGGGAGAAAGTCTTGTCCCTTCGAGAAATTCTTGGTTTCGATCGGACTTGACGCAGCGATAGAGATAGGAGGTGCATCGTGTTTTACTAATCACGTCTTGTGCAACTTTTTCCGCTCTCTTGAATTTACAACGTTTGAGAGACTCAAAATCCGAACGATTCAGTTAATTTGTACGGCAAATTCAGTGTTTGAGACTTTAAGTTGCACATCGCGTTAATCGGATCGCTCTCAATCGAAGGTTTTGCGTCAGTCTCGCGAACTTCGCACAACATTACTCAGGAAAAGTTTATGACTGCGGCTGCTCCAACTCAAATGAAATACGAAGCGGTAATTGGACTGGAAACCCATTGTCAGCTCAACACAGAGACAAAGATTTTTAGCGCGGTTTCGACGAAGTTTGACAGTCCGCCTAATACCAATATTTCCCCCATTTGTTTGGGATATCCCGGCGTGTTACCCGTCCTGAACGAAAAGGTTCTGGAATCTGCGGTGAAGATGGGATTGGCGCTTAGCTGCCAAATTGCCCCTTACAGTAAGTTCGATCGCAAGCAATATTTTTACCCCGACTTACCGAAGAATTATCAAATTTCTCAGTACGATCTGCCGATCGCCGAACATGGGTATCTCGACATTGAGTTGGTCGAGAAGAAGAGTGGAGAGGCGACGCGAAAGAAAATTGGCATCACGCGCTTGCACATGGAAGAAGATGCGGGCAAACTCGTCCACGGGGGGAGCGATCGCCTCTCCGGTTCCACCTACTCCCTCGTAGACTTCAATCGCGCTGGAATTCCGCTATTGGAAATTGTCTCCGAACCCGATATTCGCTCCGGAGAAGAAGCGGCGGAGTACGGTCGCGAGTTGCGCCGCATCGTCCGCTATCTGGGGATTGGCGATGGCAATATGCAGGAAGGGTCGCTGCGCTGCGATGTCAACATTTCCGTGCGGCCGGCGGGACAAAAAGAGTTTGGGGTCAAGGTGGAGATCAAGAATATGAACTCCTTCAGCGCGATCCAGAAAGCTATTGACTGGGAAATTGAGCGGCAAATTAAGGCCCTAGAAAAAGGCGAGGCGATCGTCCAGGAAACGCGCCTGTGGGAAGAAGGAAGTCAGCGCACGATTAGCATGCGCGTGAAGGAGGGGTCGAGCGACTATCGCTATTTCCCCGAACCCGATCTTCCTCCGATCGAAGTCTCGAAACAACAGTTAGCAGACTGGAAAGCGGAACTGCCCGAACTTCCCGCTCAGAAGCGCGATCGCTTTGAAACGGAATTGGGTCTGTCGGCCTACGATACCCGCGTCCTCACCGACGATCGCGACGTAGCCACCTATTTTGAGGCGGCGATCGCAACCGGAGCGAACCCAAAATTAGTCGCAAACTGGGTTATGGGGGACATTGCCGCTTACGTTAACAGCGAAAAGCTCGACAGCATCAACCAAATTTCCCTGACTCCCCAATCCTTGGGAGAATTGATTGAGTTGATCGAAAAAGGCACAATCAGTGGCAAAATTGCTAAGGAAATCTTACCGGAACTACTCGCAAACTCCGTCGATTCAGTGGAGAAGCTTGTAGAGAGTAAAGGATTGATCCAAATCTCTGATGCCGGAGCGCTGGAAGCAATTCTCGACGAAGTGCTTGCGGCCCATCCCAAGGAAGTCGAACAGTTTCGCAATGGCAAAACAAAACTTAAAGGCTTTTTTGTCGGCCAGGTGATGAAGAAAACCAGCGGCCGGGCCGACCCGAAGCTAACTAACCAACTGCTGGGCAAAAAGTTGAAGTGAAATCTCTCAACTTTAGAGAAAGTTCATGTAAAACTTCACCGAAAAAACAAACAGGGGGTTACACCCCCCACCCTCATAGTGCTATATTGTGTTAAGTAGATGCACCCTGATGATTGGGGAGTCGCAAATGTGGCTCTCCTTTTTTTTGCTTTTGATATCAAATTCTCTCAAGAGTTCAGAATTAAGTCTAATGCGAACAACCTGAAACCCTAGCTAGAGCGAGGTAATAGCGGTGCAACCCCACGCCACCCTCAAGCGCTCTGGGTAGCGCACCAAGAGAGGGAATAGGGAAAGAAATCTAACGACAGAGTGAGAGTTAAAGCTCTTTTGTTCACATCCGGCGTGAATTTAGAGTACTGCGATGGCTTCGCCGACCTGACGGTGCGCTTTTATCAAGCGACAGAATTGATAAATGTTCAATGCTCAATGTTCAATGAACTTCTGCTCGCCGCAATGAACGAGCGATGCTCAACGCATAAATTAGCGCATTATCCGTCGGTGAAAGAGTTTAGCAGGATCGACCTTCGTCGTCGCTTCTTCGAGGGAGAGGGTTCGCTGGTGGTCGTGCTTGGTGTTGATCTGATAAACTCGCTGATTGGTGATATCTAACCCCGTCAGCCAACCGCTTTGACGATGATAGGCTCCCGTGTCAATATCAAGCCAACCGCAACCGCGAGCGAGTTTTCCCGGCATCACGCCAGGGATGGTAAAAGTGATGGTGTGGCCGGTAATAATCAATTTATCGGGGAAGAATGGCTCGCTCATGTGGTGAAATTCATCTCGAATCCAACAAAAGTGTTCTTCGGTTTGTTCTTCAAGAGGAATGGTAGGGTGAACCCCAGCGTGAACCAACCAGATGTCGTCAAGGTCGAGATAGGTGGGTAGGGATTTCATCCACTGATAATGTTCTTCGGGAACTTTGCCCGTTTCATAACTGTCTAGAGTCGCTTGTCCGCCGCTGTAGAGCCAGGATTGACGGAAATGATGGGGTAGATCGGGATGTTCGAGAACATCAAGGAGCATTTGCTCGTGGTTGCCCAGAATGCAGGGGTAGGGATTGCTTTTGACAAATTCGACCACTTGAGAGCTATGAGGGCCCCGATCGACTAGATCCCCAACAAAATAAATGCAATCGTCGCTAGTTGGCGCGATCGCTTCCAGCAACTTCATCAGCGGATCGTAGTAACCGTGAACATCTCCAATAAAAATTCGACGATTTGTCATCTAGGCCGATCTCCGTGCAATAAAATCGATTAAGTTGGCGAAACACCTCGACGCGATCGCCAAAGAATTCCCCTGCTTCTAGTGTTCCCAAATTGGTTGCGTTTTTGATGCAGTAAATGCGACAACTTGATGTTTAAACACAAAGCAATGCGCTTCATTTCCGAAAATTTTGAGCGATCGCTTGCGAACTCAAGTCCAGGCTCTCTCGATGCACCCCATCGATTCAATCCGTTAAACTAAGCCTGATGCAGTTATATAGCGCTCGGAACGTGTCTTCATCTACGGTAACAAAGATTAACATTCTGCTCCAGCCCACTCAGGACGTTTGGCTCGAAACAGCGATCGCCAATCTCGATACGATTTTGCTCGATCACTCCCATTGCGAGCGCAAAGCTGCTTCTGTTGCCCTCAATCTCATGTTTCGCTACCCCGCACACCAGCAATTGGTGCGGAATTTAACCGCGATCGCGCGCGAAGAACTCGAACACTTTGAACTGGTTAACCAATGGCTCGAACGGCGAGGCATTCCTCTCGCGCCCTTAACTGCACCGCCTTACGGTGCGGGATTAAAAGCTCAAGTGCGCCGCCAAGAACCCGAACGGTTGCTCGACTCCCTCTTAGTTGCCAGCCTCATTGAAGCTCGCTCTCACGAACGCTTGGGTTTGTTAGGAGAGCATTGTCCCGAACCCGAATTAGCTCGGTTTTACCGCAGCCTCACCGCTTCAGAAGCTCGTCACTACGGCGTTTATTGGCTGCTAGCCGATGCTTACTTTGAGCGAGAAGTCCTGCAAGAGCGTCTCTCAGAATTAGCCGCTGTTGAGAGCGAACTTCTGGCAACGCTTCACCCCGAACCGAGAATTCACAGTTAACTCTACTACTGGCGAGCGATCGCATCAGGAAAATGCCAAACACAAAGCGATGTGAAACTTTCTACAGCACTCACGAAGCTTACCGCCACACGTGAGGAAAAATCCCGATCTCTAAGCCTCTACAAGCATCGGTCGAAACCAGATTGTACGCGGCCTCGTAATTGCAACTATAGACCGATCGGCCGATATTATGAACAACAGCGAAGATCTGCGCGGAGAAACACTGCTAGACGCGACAAATCCATTAAAGTGTGGAATAGCGTCGATAAGAAATCACAAAATATCTTGGTATGCACATAAGTGAAATTACTCATCCCAACCAGTTGCACGGCCTGTCCATTCGGCAACTGGAGAATATCGCTCGCCAGATTCGAGAAAAGCATTTACAAACCATTGCTGCCAGTGGCGGTCACCTCGGCCCGGGGTTAGGCGTAGTCGAACTCACCATTGCTCTCTACCAAACCCTCGACCTCGATCGCGACAAAGTGATTTGGGATGTGGGCCATCAAGCCTACCCTCACAAAATGCTCACCGGCCGCTATCACCACTTCCACACCCTGCGGCAAAAAGACGGCGTTGCAGGCTATCTCAAGCGCTCTGAGAGCAAATTTGATCATTTTGGGGCAGGACACGCCTCCACGAGCATCTCTGCGGCGTTAGGTATGGCGTTGGCGCGGGATGCAAGGGGGGAAGACTTCAAGTGCGTTGCCGTGATTGGCGATGGGGCCCTCACTGGCGGTATGGCCCTCGAAGCCATTAACCACGCTGGTCATTTGCCCAACACCAATCTTCTCGTCATCTTGAACGACAACGAGATGTCTATCTCTCCCAACGTTGGGGCGATTTCTCGCTATCTCAACAAAGTTCGCCTCTCTCCCCCCGTACAATTCCTGTCGGGCAATCTGGAAGAACAGTTCAAGCATCTCCCCTTCTTCGGCGAAACTCTCTCCCCAGATATGGAACGCTTGAAAGAAAGCATGAAACGCCTCGCCGTGTCTAAAGTAGGGGCGGTGATTGAAGAATTGGGCTTTAAGTATTTCGGCCCCACCGACGGTCATAACCTCGAAGAATTGATTTCCACTTTCCAGCAGGCTCACGCCATCCAAGGCCCCGTCCTCGTCCATGTCGCTACAACCAAAGGTAAGGGATACGAAATTGCCGAACAGGATCGCGTCGGTTACCACGCCCAAAAACCCTTCAACCTGACAACGGGGAAAGCCTATCCTTCCAAAAAGCCGACTCCTCCCAGCTACTCAAAAGTGTTTGCCCACACCCTGACAACGCTGGCGGAAAATAATCCCAAAATTATTGGCATTACTGCTGCGATGGCCACGGGAACGGGGTTAGATAAGCTTCAGAAAAAACTGCCCAAACAGTATATTGATGTGGGTATTGCCGAACAACACGCCGTTACCCTGGCTGCGGGTTTGGCCTGCGAGGGGATGCGCCCGATTGCGGCCATCTACTCCACCTTCCTACAACGGGCCTACGATCAGATTATTCACGATATTTGCATTCAAAAACTCCCGGTTTTCTTCTGTCTCGATCGTGCGGGAATTGTCGGTGCGGATGGGCCAACACACCAAGGGATGTACGACATTGCCTATCTCCGCTGTTTGCCTAACATGACGATTATGGCTCCTAAGGACGAAGCGGAACTGCAACGCATGGTGGTGACTGGGGTTAACCACACCAGCGGTCCTATTGCCATGCGATATCCTCGCGGTAGCGGTTACGGCGTTCCTTTGATGGAAGACGGTTGGGAACCGGTTGAAATCGGCAAAGGAGAAATTCTTCGCAATGGCGACGATCTGCTGCTGTTGGGCTATGGCACGATGGTTTATCCAGCAATGCAGGTGGCTGAAATGCTGAGCGAACACGGCGTTGAGGCAACGGTGGTCAATGCTCGTTTTGTGAAGCCATTGGATACTGAGTTGATTCTGCCCCTTGCAGAACGCATTGGCAAGGTGGTGACCCTCGAAGAAGGCTGCGTGATGAGCGGTTTTGGTTCCGCTGTCGCAGAAGCTCTGGCGGATAATAATATTCTGGTTCCTCTCAAGCGGTTCGGCGTTCCCGATATTTTGGTGGATCACGCCACGCCTAATGAGTCGAAGGCAGATTTGGGTTTAACCAGTCCGCAAATTGCCGAGCAAATTCTCAAAACCTTCTCGAGCAAGCAACCTTCAGCCGTAGGTTAGTTTTGCCATTGGGAAGGTTATTTTCAAAATCCCGATCGCGGCTGGGAGTCGAGAGCAATGTCGGTCAAGCTGGCGTTATTCTCGACTCCTTAGCGTTTGTTCTGCGATGCGACTGGCAAAGGGTAAGCGCAGAGATTTGCGCCGCCACAGCCGAAACATCAAGCCGAAACAAACGAGAAAATAGCCGGAAGTCAGTAGGCTATCGAGGAACAGCAACCGGAATTTGAGCAGTTCTGAGGTGTTGGCTGCGCCAGTCCAGAGTAAGGCGTAGGAAGCGATCCAGGCAAGGGCAAGGGTAGCGGAGAGGCGGCTGACGGAGAGGCGATCGCGTTCTGTCGCATCGGTGGAGCGAGATCGCGTTTTCCCTTGTCGATAGAGCGTCCACAGTGCGGGAAGCGCTCCCACAACGGGAACGAGGTAAAAATAGAGCTGCAATCGCTTCAGTCTGCTTTCCTTAAACGTATCCGGATCTTTCATACCGAGATTGCGGAGAAACACGCTCCTATTGTCTCTCTCTTTCCTAGTTCGGGATTAATAAGATTTCCAATCGGACTCTCAATTTTTCTGCCGTTACCCGCTATATTTAGAGTGTTAATAAATTGTTTTTCCTCGCGATACGCTATCTATAGCGCCTCTTTCTATCGATGACTGCCTTACCCATTCCTGAATTTGAACTCAACCATCCTCAAGAGTTGGCCGACTATTTGCAGTCAGCAAAGACGTGGAAAGAAATTGAAGCGCTCACCCGCGATTACTCTCAGTGGAAAGCTCAGGCGTGGGAACTGCTGTCGCAGAACGATCGCGATCGCATCAAAACCCTCAAACAATTGGCCGATTGTCCGGTTGCCCAACAGTTTCCTCTCGGTTCTATCGTACAACGACGCGACGACTCAGAAAATCAGTGCGGGGAAGCGATCGCCTACTGGCGCGCCTATGGCATTGATTACATTACCTTTCGAGTTGGCGATGATATTGACTGGTGTCGGGCCAGTAACCTTCAGAAAGTCAGTCACGTCTGATGCGGATTGCCTGAAACTCTCGGTAGGGAGTCGGGAATTGGGGAGATGGGGAGTTGAGGAGTTAGGGAGTTGGGGAGAAATTCATAACTCTGAACGAGATCGCTGGAAATTTCCTAGAACTATACTGGAAAAAAGGATTGGCTATATCCACTTAAGACTGACATTTCTCTATGATTCGCGGACTCCTCGCAGGTGCCAGCTATCCCTTTCGGACGTTGAAAGCATTTTGGCGATCGCCGCGCCTGCTCCGTTTTCTCATCGTTCCCATTATTTTGAACCTCTTCATCGGCCTTGCTGTCTACGTGGGACTGCTGATTCCCGCTTGGCACGGAATTGAAAGTTTAGTCGAGATGCTCTCGCATCAGTTTGACAGTCTCATCGCCGATCTTCCGACTTGGCTGGCTTTGCTGGAATATCCGATCGTGGGTTTTGGATGGTTGCTGCGCGTTTTTTTAGTTCTGGGTCTATTCCTCGCAACTGGCTTTATTTTCTTGCAGTTCGGCGTACTGCTCGGTGCACCGCTGTACGGACAGCTTTCCGAACAGATGGAAAAGTTCCGCACCGGTCGCGTGGAAATTGTTGAAGTGAATATTCTTCAAGATATTGGACGGGCCCTTCTGTTTGAGGTCAAAAAAATCGTTCTCTGGGTTGCGATCGCGCTTCCCCTGCTGTTACTCAATTTCCTACCGGGAGTCGGAACCGCGATCGCCGCAGTGGGATGGATTTCCCTCACCGCAACCATCCTCTGCTTGGACTTTCTCGACGGCCCCTCCGAACGCCGCCGCTTCAGCTTTCGGAAAAAGTTAGGTATCGCTTGGAAAAATTTTCCCGCGACCGCCAGCTTTAGCCTTGTTTGTTGGGGGTTGATTAGCGTCCCGCTTTTAAATCTTGTTACCATTCCCATCTGCGTCGCTTCGGGAACTTTGTTTTGGTGCGATCGCGTCCTTCCCCAACTCCCTCCACCCGCGACCGAGCAATCTTGAGATGCGATCGGCTAACCCTCCATCGGAACTTTTAATCGCTCCCTCCGCTTATATTTTTCATCATTGCGCTGATGCGTGCAGCAGGTAAAACAGTATCTAGAGCAGATACGAATGGGTTTTGTATGGTTTGTAGGTAATGGCCCCATTCCCCTTACATTTAAACGATGACAATCTCGGTACAATAGTATGTTCAAAACGTCGCCTGACGATCGAAGTTGGAATTGTACGCGATCGCCGGTAAGTGTTTAATGTGCAATAATTTGACAGATCGGTTAGCCGCAGAATTTACATCTTGTACGCTTCCCAAAGTGGAGTGGACTCATCACGCCCATCTCAAGGTTGGATTATGGCATTTACTGCGCTATTCACCCAACGAGGCGATGGCAAAATTGCGCGAGGGGATTAAACAGTATAATCTCGCCTGTGGTGTTGAGAATACCGACAGTGAAGGATACCATGAAACGATTACTCAGTTTTATGTGTGGCTAATTGACAGATTTGTGCGGAAAGAAGCGGACTGTTCGCAACCGATTGATGTGCTGGCCAATGAGTTGATTTCTCGTTATGGAGAGAAGTCGTTACCGTTGAAATATTACAGCCGCGATCGCCTCATGTCGAAAACCGCAAGGCGCGAGTGGGTCGAACCCGATTTAACGCCTTTGATTTGAACTTGAGTTTGAAGTCTACAACGCGATCGCTTTCCCTGCAAGCCACCCCGTCGTCCAAGCACTTTGGAAGTTAAACCCTCCCGTCACGCCGTCAATATCTAAAATTTCTCCTGCAAAATGCAATCCCGGACAGTGACGACTTTCCATTGTTTTGAAATTTACGTCCTTCAAACTGACACCGCCACAGGTCACAAACTCTTCTTTAAAAACACCCTTTCCTTGGATTTCGTAGCGTCCTTGTGTCAGTTCTCTGACTAAAAGATTGAGAGACTTCTTTGATAAATCGGCCCAGAGTTGGTGCGGTGAAATTGCAGCCGTCTCGCACAATCTTTGCCACAAGCGTTTGGGGAGGGGAAGGGGACAATTGAGCGCAATTTTTCGCTTGGGAAACTCAGACTTTACCGATAAAAGGTGCTGGCGTAATGTTTCGGGATTGTATTGAGGAACCCAGTTAATTTGTAGCGCCATTCGATACTGGTTATCGTGCAACACTCTGGCCCCCCAAGCGGACAATTTGAGGATCGCCGGCCCGCTGAGGCCCCAGTGAGTGACGAGGATCGCACCGGTTTGTTCTAACTTTTGTTTTCCCTGACCTAGTAAGCAAGCAGAGGCTTTCTCAACGCTAACTCCGGCTAAATCTTGCAGGCGGCGATCGCGGATATTAAAGGTAAACAGCGAGGGAACTGGAGGAATAATCGTATGTCCCAAATCCTTGGCCCAGCGATAGGCGAGAGGATTGCTACCCGTCGCCAGGAGGACGCGATCGCACTCAATGGTTTCTCCCCCTTTCATCCCCACCTGAAACCCCGTACCTCGCCGCTGTAACATTCTCACCCCGGCCCCCGTTTGCAGCCGAACACCTGCCTCTCGTGCCGCTTGTAGCAAGCATTCTGCGATGGTTTGAGCGCGATCGCTGACCGGAAACATTCGTCCGTCTGCTTCTGTTTTCAACTTCACCCCCCGACTCTCAAACCACGCCACCGTATCCTGGGGTTGAAAGCGAGAAAATGCGCCGCGCAGCGCCTTACTTCCTCTCGGATAGTGTTGAATTAACAGGGTGGGATCGAAGCAGTGATGGGTGACATTACAGCGACCGCCGCCAGAAATTAGAACTTTCGCCAGAGGTTTGCGTCCCGCCTCTAGCAGCAGAACTTTCGCAGACACAGACGCAGTGGCACAGGTAATGGCCCCAAAAAAGCCAGCCGCACCACCGCCAATCACAACAACGTTAAGACTCACGCCGCATACTCCGGTTTCAGCGTTTGGGAGTCGGGAGTGGAAAATCGAGAATTACAGCCATTTTTGACCGCTGTTCGACCCAAATCGTCAAAATTGAGAACTATCACTCTGCTGGCTCAAAATCCTCCTTACTCACGCCGCAAACCGGACAACACCAATCATCGGGGATCTCTTCAAATGGCGTTCCGGGTTCAATTCCGCTATCGGGATCTCCCTCTTCGGGATCGTAGACATAGCCGCAAACCGTACAGACATACTTTTGCATTGTGCTTCCTCTCAAATCTGGCCTGCATCATATCAAGCTTTTCTGGCACGGTTTCAAAATCGTTTTGTTTTCTCAACACCGTACAAAATCCCCGTGGCAATGGAGAGGAGAATCAGTATCCAGATGATGCCACCGGGGATGAAGGCAAGCAAGCCAAACCCCCGCGCAATATAGGCTAGGATCGTAATGGCTAGCACCATAAAGAAGAGGTAGCCGAAGGTAGAGGTTTCTAATCTGGGTGCGGGACTCATTTTTCAGTCAATAGCGCCTGATGGCGAGGGTGTGGGGTTGTGAATTCAGAATTCAGAGTAGGGGCTGGGTCTCCCAGCCCTTTTCAGAGTACTGCTACGCAGAAGCAAGCTACAGAATTGGGAAATTGCGGTAAAGGATTCAAAGAAACACCATTTGGGATGCTGTAGGGGCAGGTTTCCTTGATGGCTCTTAGATTTTACTCCGAACTGCCGCTCAAAACCCGCCCTGCTTAAAGGAAAAGATGGGATTTCTGAGGAGTTAGCAGTCAAGGAAATACAAGAAAAAAATAGAAATATTTACGTTTCTTTATTGTGGCGCGAATTGCGAGAGGGAGCAAGGTGATTGGGGATTGCGAGTTTATTGTTCTCAATTAAAAACCTCCCGACAGTTTTCAGGAGGTTTTGCGTTTCCGTTAATTCGACTCCAACAAGTGGAGTACGACTGCGGGTTGTTCAAAGCCTTGCCCAACCTGCGTTTCAATTATAACTTGCGCGATCGCCCTGTAAACCTCCCAAAATTCACCCTCCATTTCTCCCTCAAAACGCTGAAACCCTTGCCCTGTCTGGTGCGCGACCGGCTTTGAATTAAAAATCTTTGAAACCTTTGCTGCGCGTGGGATTGAGCAGCTTCAGAAAAATTTCCGATTTCCAGACCCACCCCCCCGCGCAGCGATTGGTGTGAAAAATTAACGATTCTTTGTAAAACTCCGGCGTTGTGTGGTTGGAATTCTAGAATCGCGCTTAATGCAAACTCAAGGCTCAAACCCCAGTCGTACCGTTGTTTTTTCTTCCTCTTGCCTATTCCCTTGTCCTAGCTAAGGTTTCAGGTTGTTCGCATTAGACGTGAATCGCGCGATCGCGCCGCCGCATCTAAGCGTTGAGGATCGACCATCTCCCTACAACCTCGTATCCGTGCATCCTACTCGACCGCCACAGAGGGAAGCGAGGCGATCGGAGAGTTCAAGTGACTATTTTTTTATTGTAACTATTTAATATAAGTAGATAACAAAAAATAGAATTGAGTGAATTAAATAAGCTGAAGCTGCTTTAGAAACTCTTTGAGTTCTTAAAGATATTGCAGAAGCGATAAAAGCCTGGATTAATACCCAAAATCTTGAATTGCCGGTCTTCCCATTCCCAGTCAATTCGACAATAATGCAACCTAACGGAACATCAAAACCGAACCTGTGGCAGTCACCTCAACTGCTGAGGGGAAATAAAAAATCGACACAGATAGGAGAACGTTGGCGTGAAACTCTCAGTTTACGGAAAAGGCGGAATCGGTAAATCGACCACAAGCTGCAATATCTCTGTGGCCCTGGCGAAAAGAGGCAAGAAGGTTCTGCAAATCGGCTGCGACCCCAAGCACGACAGTACTTTCACCCTCACCGGCTTTTTAATCCCCACCATTATCGACACCCTACAAGAGAAAGATTTCCACTACGAAGACATCTGGCCCGAAGATGTGATCTACACGGGGTACGGTGGCGTAGACTGCGTGGAAGCTGGCGGCCCTCCTGCGGGTGCGGGTTGCGGCGGCTACGTGGTTGGCGAAACGGTGAAGTTGCTCAAAGAACTCAACGCCTTTGACGAGTACGACGTAATCTTATTTGACGTTCTCGGCGACGTGGTTTGCGGCGGTTTCGCAGCACCCCTCAACTACTCCGACTACTGCATGATTGTCACCGACAACGGTTTTGATGCGCTGTTTGCAGCCAACCGCATTGCTGCTTCTGTGCGCGAGAAAGCACGGACTCACCCCCTCCGCTTAGCTGGGTTGATTGGCAACCGGACTTCCAAGCGAGACTTGATTGACAAGTATATTGAGACTGTTCCCATCCCCGTTTTGGAAATTCTGCCGCTGATCGAAGACATTCGCGTCTCCCGCGTCAAGGGTAAAACCTTGTTTGAGATGGCGGAAAACGATCCTTCTCTCAGCTATGTCTGCGATTTCTATCTCAACATCGCCGACCAAATCCTGGCAAACCCCGAAGGCGTTGTCCCGAACGACGCGCAAGATCGGGAGTTGTTCTCCTTGCTGTCAGACTTCTACCTCAACCCCCAACAGCCGAAGGTGGAAGAGGAAGAACTGGATTTGATGATGGTGTAAGTCAGCTTGTAGAAGTCTGAGAAAAGGTTAACGGGGAAGGGGTAAAGGGATTCTCTCCTAACTTTACGACCCTCCCTTTCGACCGCTCTTTAACTTTTGCAAGAGGTGGACGGGAGAAAACCCAACCAACAAAAACTTGGGACTCCCTGATGAGAGGCGATCGCCTCGCTGACCCAGACCCTATAGCAAATTGTGATGTTTCAAGACCGATCGATAAAGTTCTGAAACTCTGTTGCCTATTGCCTGTTGCCTATTCCCTGTTTCCCAGAGATTTGCGTGACAACCCAAATAGAACTGCTACACATACCGACAGAATTAAAAGATCCCAATAAGAGAGGAGAATAATCAATGACTGCAACTCAAGAACCGAGCGCTCTCAACTTTGAGTGCGAAACTGGCAACTATCATACCTTTTGCCCCATTAGCTGCGTCGCCTGGCTGTATCAGAAAATCGAAGATAGCTTCTTTTTAGTCATTGGCACCAAAACCTGCGGCTACTTCCTGCAAAACGCGATGGGGGTGATGATTTTCGCCGAACCTCGCTATGCGATGGCTGAGTTGGAGGAAGGAGATATCTCCGCCAAGTTAAACGACTACGAGGAACTGAAGCGGTTGTGCGACCAAATTAAGCGAGATCGCAACCCCAGCGTTATCGTTTGGATCGGCACCTGCACCACCGAAATCATCAAGATGGACTTGGAAGGATTAGCACCGAGACTGGAAGCGGAAATAGGCATCCCCATCGTTGTCGCACGAGCAAACGGTTTGGACTACGCCTTCACTCAAGGGGAAGACACCGTTCTCGCCGCCATGGCCCACCGCTGTCCCAGAGAAGCAGAAGTTCAGAAAGAGGAAGAGAAAGAAGAGCGCAACGCCGTCCAAAAACTACTCAACTTCGGACGCAAGCAAGAAGATGAAAAAACTGAGTCGGAGTTCGCCGACCATCCTCCCCTAGTTCTTTTCGGTTCCCTCCCCGATCCTGTTGTCACCAACCTCACCCTCGAACTGAAAAAACAAGGAGTCCAGGTATCGGGTTGGCTGCCAGCGAAGCGTTACACCGAACTGCCAGTTATCGAACAAGGGTACTACGTTTCCGGTGTAAATCCCTTCCTCTCCCGCACCGCCACCACGCTAATGCGCCGCCGCAAGTGCAAGCTCATTGGCGCGCCGTTCCCCATCGGCCCCGATGGAACCCGCGCCTGGATCGAGAAAATTTGCTCGGTCTTCGGCATCGAACCCCAGGGTTTGGAAGAACGGGAAGCGAAGATTTGGGAGAGTTTGGAAGACTACATCCAACTCATTCGCGGCAAGTCAGTCTTCTTCATGGGGGATAACCTCCTGGAAATTTCTCTCGCTCGTTTCTTGGTGCGCTGCGGGATGACAGTTCCGGAAATCGGCATCCCCTACATGGATCGCCGCTATCAAAAGGCGGAACTCGACTTGCTGGAGAAAACCTGCAAGGAGATGGAAGTCCCGACTCCGACGATTGTGGAAAAGCCGGATAACTACAACCAAATCCAGCGAATTTACGATTTGCAACCCGATCTCGTGATTACGGGAATGGCCCATGCGAACCCGCTGGAAGCACGCGGCATTAATACGAAGTGGTCGGTGGAGTTCACTTTTGCTCAGATGCACGGCTTCAGCAATGCTCGCGATATTCTAGAACTCGTGACCCGTCCCATGCGCCGCAATAACAGCCTCAAGGATTTGGGTTGGGATAAGTTGGTGAAGGAAGAGGCGAAAGTCTAACTTCTTTTTCAAAAATCGCTGAACTTTGAGGCGGGTTATGGCTCGCCTCTTTTTTAATGCTAAAGTATCAGACTGTACCTCAATGACTGCCAAGCTTTTGCGTGCTGTTGAAATACAGTCATCTCAGCTCTTAATAAATTCATGAATCTCGAACAATTACGCAAGCAACATCCTCGCTTGATTTATCAGAATTATACGCTTGAGATTGGAAACCAGGACGTTCGCATTGGTTTCCAATTTTTATTAGAACCCGACATTCAATTTTCACCCGAAGTTGTCATCCCTATCGATCGCATCCCTGCGCGAGAAGAACTCGATAACTTCGTTTTTCATTTGGGTTTGGTTGAGTTAATTAGTTATTGGAAAGTTGCTTGTCCGCCTGAAATTGCGATCGCCGCGGGATGGCTTTCTGAGGAACAAATTAAGTGGTGGTACGATCTTTTTATTCATGGTTTAGGAGAGTTTTTCTATCAGAATAAAATTGATTTCACGGCTCCAAACTTTTTAAAAATTCAAGTGATCGGCGAGAGCGCGATCGCTCCATATTCTAGTAAAAAATCGCTCTCAGGAGATTTAATGTTAGTGGGAGGAGGAAAAGACTCTTGCGTCACGTTAGAAGTCCTTAAAGAGTCTCCTCGACGCAAAGGAACATTCGTTCTCAACCCAACTCGTGCCTCTCTCGATAGTATTAAAATTGCGGGATACGATCCCCCTTTAACGGTCAAAAGAACGATCGATCCCAAACTCATTGAACTCAATCGTTCTGGCTATTTGAACGGCCACACTCCCTTTTCAGCTTACTTGGCATTTTTGGGAACTTTAATTGCCGAATTGCACGGCTATGAAACGGTTATCGCCTCCAATGAAAATAGCGCGAACGAACAGAATACAATTTTTCACCAACTCAAAGTGAATCATCAATATTCCAAAAGCGTTCGCTTTGAACAGCGGTTTCGGGAATATTGCGATCGCTATCTCACTCCTCGCGTTCGCTACTTTAGTTTTCTGCGGCCCCTCTTCGACTTACAAATTAGCGGCATCTTTTCTCAATTCTCCACCCAACATCTATCCTTCCGCAGTTGCAATGTCAACCAACGAAAAGATTCTTGGTGCAAGAAATGTCCGAAATGTGCGTTTGTGTACTTATCTCTGTTCCCATTTTTAAGTTACGAGCAAGTTCTCAATATTTTTGGCGAAGATCTCTATTTTCGATCTGAAATTGCTGCGGCTATTGCCGAACTTTCTGGGGTCGAAAAACACAAACCTTTTGAGTGCGTCGGGACGATTGAAGAGTCTCAGTTGGCCGTCGCCTTAAGTATTGAGAAATATCAAAAAATGGAGCGTCCTATTCCACCAATCTTGCTTGAAGTTGCAGAGAAAGCAAATCTCAAAGAGAACGAAATAATTTCGGACTTAAGGAAACAACTCAACCAGCAATGGAATGACAATAATTTTTTGCCATCCGAACACGAACAACTTCTAAAAAAAGCACTTTCCTCCCTGTCTAGCGAATTTCTCAATCGCTAAAATACTCAAAGCTTAGGAGAACAATGGAAGAAATTAAAGGAAAATCGATTCTTATTCTCGGCTATGCGAAGGAAGGAAAAAGCGTTCATCAATTTTTACTCAAAAATTATCCCGATCGACAGATTGGCATCGCCGACTGCGAAGCGGTTCGAGACTGCATCGATTCTAGCGCTAAAATTCATTCAGGAGCGGATTATTTAGCGAGTATCGATCGGTACGACACGATTGTGCGATCGCCGGGAATTACCTTAAAAACTCCCGAACTTCAGGACGCGATCGCGCGCGGACAGCACGTAACATCAGCAACCAATCTCTTTTTTTCTCGGTGTCCCGGTACGGCGATCGGAGTGACAGGAACGAAGGGAAAAAGTACGACTTCAACGCTCATTTATAAAATATTGAGCCAGCATTATACCGACGTTCGATTTGTGGGAAATATTGGCAGTCCTTCTCTTGATTCTCTAAGGAATGCTAGTGCTAAAACGCTTTTTGTCTTTGAACTATCGAGCTATCAACTTGACGACGCTCGCTACAGCCCTCAAATTGCCGTTCTGCTCAATATTGTTCCCGAACATCTTGACTATCACGGCGGATTTTTGAGCTATATTGAAGCGAAAAAGAATATTGTCCGATATCAGACAAAAACAGGGTTCGCGATCGCGAACCCAAATCGCGAGATAGTCGAACAAGCGATCGCGGTTAGTCCCGCTCAAAAGCGGTATTTTACCCCGCACAACTCTGACAATCGCCCCTACTGCGCTTATGTCGAAAACAACTCTATTGTTGCCCAAACTCAAGAAGGGAAACCCAACGAGGTTATCTCTCTCGACGACATCCCCTTATTAGGGTCGGGAAACCTAGAAAATACTTTAGCTGCGACGACCGTCGGCGTGCTTCTCAAGGTTCCTTTTGCTAAAATCAAGAGCGCGATCGCGAACTTTAAACCTCTCAAACATCGCCTAGAATTCATCGGCGAATATCGAGGCATTCGCTTTTATAACGACTCAATTGCCAGCGTTCCAGAAGCCGCAATGAACGCAATCGAAGCCTTGGGCAACGACGTTAAAACCTTAATTGCCGGCGGCAACGATCGCGGCCTCGATTTCTCTGAATTTGGTAAATATCTAGCCGAAAAATCGATTGAAACCCTCATCCTTTTTCCCGACACCGGAGTCAGAATTTGGGAAGCAACCTGCAACGCAATTCACGACCCCAAACTGCGACCGAAAAAGTACGATGTAACCTCAATGGAAGAAGCCGTTCGCATTGCCTATCAAACAACTTCGCCGGGAACGATTTGCTTGCTATCGCCAGCATCGCCGCGAACTCGGCCCCTGTTTCGGACTTTTGACGAAAGAGGCGATCTTTTCAGAAAGTTTGCGATCGAACTCGGAAATGCAGCCAGTCTGTAGAACAAACAGGACAGTGCATCTTTATTCTCCTTCTTCCTCCCTCAATTATGCAACACCTCGCTTTGAGATGCTCCATTGCGTTGACCTAAGCGCAATGTATCCCAAACGAGTAGGCTGTGAATTGCGATTAGAGAAATTGTCCAAAGTGTATTCTCCTGGAAAATGCCCCATAAAATGGGCAGGGTAAAACTGTCAGACCCCCCTAGGACAAAACTAGCCAGCCAAATCGTTAACTCGTAAATGCCAAAACCTGCCACGAGAGCGATTCCTAACCACGCGCCATAAGCGGACAAGCTATTTTGACTGAGCTTGAATTTGAGGGAGGCAAACAGCATGACCCAAACGGCTCCCAAGCCCAACACCAATCCCCAGCTCAATGTGGAGAGCGTCCAAGGATACTGACGAATTCCGAATCCGAGGACTTGATTCACCAGCCAGATGCTGGCAACAGTAGTCAGGGCGCGGCGACGGGGAAGAGTTGCTCCCGCGATCGCGCCAAAAGCGACTAAAGGGACGGTGCAGCTATACATAAGATTGCTCGCACTTCCCAAAGTCAAGAGCAGGAAAAACCAGGCTTTACTTTTCGCGATCGCGTCCCATCCTCGCTGCCAATTGAGGACAGTCGGTTGTTTTAACGCCACACTTGATTCAATGTAACTTATCGTATTTTTCTCCTGAGCATCTACATTTAAGACAGCGAACTCTCTTTATCTCTCCTTCACTCGCGGATAAAGATGGTTTTTAAGCGGTTGACCTTGCACCAAATGCTCTCGCACAATCCGACGAGCAACATCGGGATTAACGCGGGTGTACCAGGTTCGATCTCCTGAATAAAACACCACCGGCCCCATCTTGCAAACTTCCAAACAACCGGAAGTCATCACATACACATCCATTCCGGCTTCTTTGACTGCTTCTTGCAGGGCCTCAATAATCGGTTGCCAGTTGCGCGACGGATAACAGCGACTCGAGCGACATACTGATAAATAGGGACGTTTGAGGGGATTGGTTTCAAATGGGATAGGGCGGATACCCAGGACGTAAATCTCGCGCAATTCCTGGTAAAGATTTAATTTTGACCGTTGCGGTTTGCCCTCCGGCAACAAGTCTTCGTCCTCCCCCACAAAAGGATTGGGCAAAAACAGATTCATCATCTTTTCCCCCGCACCGTTCCAGAACTGAATCCCCCAACTGCGGGCTTCTCCACGTTCATTTAAACGACGATACAGTGATGCCCGATGAATTAACCGCTGCTGTCGCAGTTCGGGGGGCGTTTTTGCCAACGGACCGCCCAAATGTTCTTCCAGGCAAAGATGCAGATGCCATGCCTCAGTGACGACAGTGAGATACCCATCGTAGAGGATGCAGATTTTCGGAGGTTGGGTAAATTCCAGTTCCAGCACGCTGCCCTCGACCACATGACCAATCTGGGTTTCCTGCCAGCGTTCCTGAAACAAAGTGTACAACAGGGGGCCGGTGACATCAATCGTACAGGGAAAGTCTTCGTACTCAATCTGTCCGCCCGTTGGTAGGGGTTCGGTAATGCAACGGTTGAGTGGTGTCACTCGCGTCCTTGATTGACCCATATCCATCTCCTCAAATTTGGTGTTGTTAATTAGGGCGTGTCATCAGTTAGAAAGAAGGGAGTCTAGAACAAGCCCATTATAAGGAGAAGGAAAATGCGTAGATACGGATTGCGAGATGACCAGTGGGAGAGAATCAAAGACATCTTACCGGGTCGAGAAGGACACGTCGGAGGAACGGCGAAAAACAATCGTCTGTTTGTGGAAGCTGTCTTGTACCGCTATCGAGCGGGAA